>Ga0335078_10003399_pt1 | contig 23735 bp, 18 predicted proteins | sample Lox_Sample_32_FD_206711 | JGI IMG/M metagenome (GOLD analysis project Ga0335078, IMG submission 206711) | Soil microbial communities from Loxahatchee National Wildlife Refuge, Florida, United States - Lox_Sample_3.2 | ecosystem: Environmental > Terrestrial > Soil > Wetlands | place: USA... | reverse complement strand
TATCCATGCTTAACTCATATGCACGACGCACAATAGTAGCGCTGACAATCAGCTCTCTTGGACTGGTTCTGGGCTCTCCGTATTTGGCCGCGACGACCATGCAGGACCAGAAGCCCAACGCACAACAAAAGACATCGGACAAAAACGGTAAGGGATCGGCAAAGGATTCTGCCGGCGCAAAGCCCGTTGCCAAGTCCAGCGAGGCGGACAAGTTGAGCAACGAGCGCATGTCGACCCGCGGTCTGCACAAAGGCAACAGCGATCAAGGCGGCAAGCAGGACGGACAAGCGAAGTCAAAGCCGGAGCAGCAGTCCACCACGAAGCCCGACGCACAGAAGTAGCGAACGGCCGTTGGCCTTGGTGGCGCTGGTTTTCAGGCCGGCGTCCAGCGTGTCAATCCCTCATTCCTCAGCCGACGACACCTGCTCCTGGTCCGCGACGCCACGCTCCACATGTATAATTTTCATATAGCGCGCCCGTAGCTCAGCTGGATAGAGCGGATGCCTCCGGAGCATCAGGTCGGGAGTTCGAATCTCTCCGGGCGCGCCAGATTTGCAGCTCTTCTCCAACAACATAGCACCGCGCTCGTCCCCCTGCTGTCGACCTGCGGCGAGATCGCCGACACACCGGCTAAGAAGTGAAAATGCCCGTCTACACTGACTGAACAAGCCTCCGCAATGGGTGCCATGCGCCCTATCGGCGCCACGTACCCTAGAAGTTTCTAATCCATCGCTGAAGTGCCAGTTTGGAAATTTGGCTAATGAGTAGCTTCCTTATCTCCTACGACGCGGGGACGATCCAGCCGATGTATTGATTGCACATCGACAGCTGTCGCAAGGAAGATAACTTGAAGACTGTACGTCATAGGATCTCGCTGTTATTCCTGCTCTCGTTTCTATACTGTTTTTTGACGTCTGCCGCACGGGCGCAAAGTTGCTTGAATTCGGGCAAGGGCACGGGCAACGATGTACCATGCATTACCAGTGTCACAACTCCATATAACGGTGATCCGACTAAGGCGCAGGTCTGCGCCTCAACCCAACATCCGGCAGATTTTCTGATCGAGACCTATTACACCGTCAATAGTTATAACTCGCCGGATGCGGATTACTACCCGTACTACGACGCCACCATGCAGACTTCGCATTGCGGGATGATTAATGGTCTGATGCCGGGCGGCAAGACCTATGTTTTCAATGTCGCCACCTGCAGCACAGGCCCGGGCGGAGGCGGGCCGCCGCCCTTCAATTGCAAGCGGACCGATCCGCACTACAGCGTAGCCCCCATCGGTAATGGCCAAAGCAACGGCATGCCGCTTACCACGGCGACCCCCACAGGTTCATCTTTCACGTGGGCATCGTTCGTTACGGGCAGCGCGCCTTATATCTATGCGGGACACTCCACAAATCTCGCGGTCTCCAACCAGTGGCTGACCGGTGGAAACTCGGTCGCGCCCTCCTACATCTTCGTGACGTCGATAACCGTGGACGGTCAAGCCTGCGCCCAGAGCGGCACGGGCGGCGAGTGTGGCGTCGGCGGGAATGATACGGGCATCCACACACAGTTCATCGCCGACAATTCCGAGGTGCCTAGTCGAGGAACAGCGAATTACGATACCTATGTTGCGCAGTCCGGAAGCTATGCCGGACACTACTTTGTTTCGAACTCACCCAGTGTGATGAATGCCTTCGGCCTGGGCAAAACCTTTGTGCAGATCGCCGCCGCCCCAACGCTGGGAAATGGCAATCACACGCTTACCGTCACCATGCAGGCTGCCGACAGCACTCAGCACAGCATCGCAAGTCCGGTTAGCTTCAGCTATAGCTTCTCCGTCTATGCTCAACCAACTTTTGCTGTAACCCCACCAGCTAGCTATCCCCCCATCCCGAATTTTGCTGGCTATTGGCAATATCTGGCGCAGTACGGCGCTGCGGACGCGCAGCAGTTTGTGTCGTCTGAAGTCAATCTTCCTGGCCAATACCTCAATGACAACTTCTCGTCCAGCATGACGGTTAACGGCTACGGCATGTGGAATTATGACGGGGCGCGAGTGGCCTATGGCATAGCCGACGAGTTAAAGACCATCAACAACTCCTGGCAAGCCAGCCAAAGCTACAGCCTTTGGGAAGTGATATTCGATGGTACCAACGTCGAAGTTGTCAGCACGGCTGGCCACTCTGGAAATAACCCGCCATCCTGGAATAGCACCGTAGGCGGCACTACTTCCGACGGGACTGTTCGGTGGACGAATGTTGGCAGCTCGAACTGGTGGACCGCAATCGCTGAACGGATACATGACCAGGTACGCGACTGGCAGTTGTTCCATGCGCACTATACTACAGACAGCGAGTGGAACCGCTTTACCGATGGCAACGACATGCACTGCCATCGCTTTAACAGCGTATGCGATGGATCATTGCCCGACACCCGCGCCGTCGAGTACTTTCTCCATCCCTTTTTCTCTCCCAGCGGCGGATGGGCGAATGTTAACCAGCGCATTATCTGGAATGGAGTGGCTCCAGAAACCGACACGTGGCGCGACCTGGAATATGAAATCGAGGCCCTCTATAACTACTGGGTCATGTCGGGTTCGGCTCCGGTGGACAATAATATAAATGAACTTACCCGGCGGGTAGATCTAGGGGTGTCTGGCATCGCAGAGCTTGTCCAATACAATCCGTTCAACACTTCTGGCTTGGGGTTGGCATCGTTCGATATTGGCCTGCGCGCCGAAGCTCTCTATCATTATTGGCAGGTGATGCAGTTCATGGGCCAGGCTCCAGACAGCCGTATACCTATTGAAGTTGGGAAGATGCTGGACTGGACCTATAGCCACGAGTTCAACCTCACCGGGTATGACTACAATCTCCCTTATACATTGTGGGTAATTCCGTACGGCAGTCAGATGTACAACTACGAGCAATCTGATTTGAATATGCTGCTGGCGCCGGCCTACGCATGGTATGGGGCGATTAATGGCGGTGAGAATTGCGTCCTGCCGACCAGCCAGGCGAGATGCTGGGACGCGGCTGACACTATGTTCCAGCACGCATTTGCCAATGTCTATGGAGCGAGTAAGGAGTTCTCCCAGCTATACAAGGGAATGGCCGACTATATTGGCTGGCGAACAGGAACTATCGCGGGAACCGACTCCTCGATTCTGCCATCGCATAATCCGTACACGGGGTCGCCAGCCATCAGCATTGAACCATATCCGCAGTCGGAATGGGCCGCGGACGTCGCGGTCAGCAACATTGGGAGCACAAACGCCACCTTTTCCTGGTATAACACACAGGCGGTGACGAATACTCTCGTCAAGTGCTATGCGAATAGTAATCTGACTGGAACGCCTGTCGTTGCCACCGGTGGAACCAACAGCCTGGTCGCCGGATCGGATAATCTCTATTTCAACCAGCTAACCATTAACGGCCTTGGGCCAGGCGCAATGTATTTCTGTGCGGTCGGTGGTGCCAACGGCAACGGCACGGCTCTGTCGGCCTATGACATTCTTTACCAGCAGGGACATAGCGGCGAGTGCTACAACGGCAACGGATGTAGTACCGCAGCCTGTAATAGCGATCCCAACCTATATGCCGTTTGCACGAATGGAGCTAGCGGCCAACTTTCCATCAGTACGACCAGCCTTCCCAATGGCGAGCTGTCAGCGAACTATTCGGCGACGCTGACGGCCGTTAACGGCGTTCCTCCTTACAGTTGGTCTCTGGCAGCGGGTAGTCTGCCATCCGGCCTCGGGCTGTCGGCCGGTGGAACCATCAGCGGTGTGCCAACTGCGACAGGCACGTCAAGCTTCACCGTGGAGGTCACGGACAGCAGTCATAACACGGCCACAGCAAAGCTAAGTATTACGGTCGTAGGGCCACCACAGATTACGACCACCTCTTTACCCAGCGGCCGAACCGGAGCGCCGTACTCGGCAACGCTTTCTGTTGCCGGTGGTGTTGCGCCTTACACTTGGAGCGTTGTATCGGGCTCTTTGCCTCCAGGGCTCACATTGACTGTATTCAATGGGCAGATTTTTGGCACCCCCAGCGGTGCCGGGACTTTCACTCCGGTATTTCAGGTATCGGATGCCAACAACAAGATCGCTCGCGCTACTTTACCTATAACGATTACCGGCAGCGGGAACGGAACGCTCCAAATTGTGACTACTTCCCTATCGGCAGGGACAGCCGGAATACAGTACAGCGCCATCCTGCAAGTCGCAGGTTTGCTGCCTCCTGGCTTAGCGCTGAATGGTAGCGGTACCATCGCCGGCATACCAACTGCATCCGGAACCTATGGATTCACAGTACAGGTGAGCGATTCCAGTTCGCCAGAGCAAGCGGCGCAGGCAAATCTCAGCATAACGATTGCGCCGGCGGTCTTGCGGATAACCACTACTGAGCTCAGCGCAGGAACAGTACACACCTTTTATCAGAGCCAGCTCGATGCGACTGGAGGAACTACACCTTATGTATGGACTATAGCTTCGGGCAAGCTTCCGGCCGGACTAAGTCTCAATAGCTCGGGCCTGATCTCGGGAACGCCTACTGCACCGTCACAATCGAACTTCACTGTGCGAGTCACAGACAGCGGTGTTCCACGTCAGACAGCAACGCAACAGCTTAGTCTCGTGATCGATCCTGCACCTACGCTCACCATACCACCGCAACAACTTCCCAATGGCACGGTGGGAGTGCCTTACCAGGCGAATGCCACTGCTACTGGAGGTACACCTCCCTATACTTGGGCGGCATCATCTTTCTTGCCTCCCAGGCTGACGCTCGGCTTAACGGGCGAACTCTATGGGACACCGCAGCACGAAGGAAGCTATGAAGTGGGTTTGATGGTAAAGGATTCGGCGAGTCCACCAGCAACCGCCACAGCAAGCCTGCCGCTGACCATAGAGAGTGATCCCACCTTGAAGATCGCGACCGATGTGCTTCCGATCACTACCCTTGGCTTCCCATACCTGGCTACACTCCAAGCCACAGGAGGCGAAGGGCCTATCACATGGTCAATCGCTCAAGGGAAGCTGCCTGCCGGGCTCTTCTTGAATCCGGATACCGGAGTTATTACCGGTACGCCTGCAGGCACGATGGTTCAAGAGGTAACTTTTGCGGCCCAGGATTCCCAAGGCACGACGGCAACAAGAGTCCTCGCAGTCGGTGCGCTGAATCCGCTCAGACCCAAATCGCCCGTGGGGACGCGGCCTTAATAACTTCATCGGGGCAGGGGATCTCGTTCCGCCTGCCCCATCACACTTAGTGCGACATCTGCGGCTCAACCCATTTGACGCCAAGCTGGTCATACAGAAACTCCGTCCCGTAAGTAGCCATCGAGATCTGCGCATCCTCGGACGAGCCGATGCCGCCATGGCCCGCATTGGAGAAGCTGATGAGCAGCACCGGATATTTCGAAGCTGTCGCCGCTTGCAATGCCGCGACGAACTTGCGCGAATGCCATGGGTCGACGCGGGGATCGTTCTCGCCCACATCCAACAGCACGGCGGGATATTTTGTTCCCTGCTCCACATGGTGATAGGGCGAGTACGCATACAGCGCCTTGAACTGCTCCGGATCTTTCACCGATCCGTACTCGGTCATGTTGTACTGCCCGTTCTGCGTCATCTCGGAGCGCGGCATGTCATAGATTCCGGCGCTGGAATCCACCGCGCGAAACAGATCGGGACGCTGCGTCAGCACCGCTCCCATCAGCAGCCCGCCGTTGCTGCCGCCCTGAATGCCAAGGCGGGAGGGGTTGGTGTATCCCTTCGTGACCAGGTACTCGGCGCAGGCGATGAAATCGTCGAAGACATTTTGCTTGTGCGTCAGCATGCCCTGCTGATGCCACTCCTCGCCGAACTCGCCGCCGCCGCGCAGGTTTGCGATCGCGTAGACGCCGCCAGCATCCAGCCAAGGCAGAACGCTGGGATCGAAGTATGGCGTCATGCTGAGGCCGAATCCACCGTAGCCGGTGAGCAGCGCCGGATTCTCCCCGTTGAGCTTGGTCTCCTTGAGTTTGAAGACGGTCAGCGGAACTTTCGTCCCGTCCTTTGACGTGGCGAGCTCCCGCGTCACCTCGACGCCGTCGAAACTAAAGGGTGACGCCCCACGCAGCGCGGTCACGGTCACCTTCTTCGATTCGGGGTCGTAACGATACCAGGCGATGGGATCGACGTAGCTGGTATTGCCGAACAGGATCGTATCACCGGCGAGCGGCACAATCTGCGTGATGGTCGAAACCGGCTCCGCAGGAACGGTGCCCAAGTCGCGTCCGTTCTGATCGTAGATTCGAATTTCGCTTGGTCCGCCAACCAGTTCGGTCACATAGAGCCGCGTGGCCGTGGGAACGAAGGTCGGCTGCATGCCCGCCAGCGTGTATTGAAAGTCCTGGATCACGTTCGAGCTTTCGGGCACGATCACCTTCGCGTTCTTCAGCTCGGGTGAGCTCAATGGGGCGCGCAGCAGCTTGCCGTGCGGCGCGTGATCGCGCGACAACATGTAGACCGCGTCAGGGCCGATGACGACTGCCTTGATGCCGTCGGAAAATTGCGTGAGCTGGATCCACTTGCCATCGGGGCCGCAGAGGAAGTGCTCGTAGTCGCCGCCGTCGCCGTTGCCTACCGTGGCCAACTGATACTTGCCGTCCTCACTCGCGCTCAGCTCGGTTTCGGCGATGCGCGGAAAATCCTTGCCCAAGGCGTAGGTGTCTTGAGTGGGCGGCGTGCCGAGCGTGTGCAAGTAAATCTGCTGATAGAAGTTCAGATCCTCCTTCGGCTTCTCGCCTTCGCTGGGATAGTGCGTGTAATAGAAGCCGCTGCCGTCGCCCTTCCAGATGACGCTGCCGCCGCCGATGGCGGTGACATGCGGCACCACATCGGTGAGCGGCTTGCCGGTGGCCACGTCATAGACGTGAACCGAGCCGGCCTCACTTCCACCCTGCGCGAGCGACACCGCAACCTTGCTGCCGTCCGGCGAAGGCACATAGAACTGAATGGCCGTCGAGCCGGTAGCGTCAACCTGCGCGGGATCGAGCACGACATGCGCCGACGCAAGGCCATCGTCCGGCGATCGCAGCGTGACCAGAATGCCCTGCTGTTTACCGGGCGGCCAGTTCATGGCAAACAAAGTTGCGCCGCGCATCTGCAGAGCGTAACCCGCGGGCGTGTAGGCTTCGTCCAGCTTCTTGAAGAAAGCCTGGATCTGAGCGCGTATCGGCAGCGCGTCGAGGATGGCCCGGGCGTGCGCGTTTTCGGCCTGCGTCCAGGCGATGACCTGCGGGCTCTTGCCGTCCTCCAGCCAGCGATAGTCGTCGGTGACTTTGACGCCGTGGTACTCGTCAACTACGGGATGCTTGGGGGTTTTGGGGAGCGGAGGAATGCTCTGCGCGAGGCCGCAGACGGATACCAGCAACAGAACGGTTAGGAGAACACGAGAATGTCGCATGGGATTCCTTTCTCCGGATGATCCGGCGTATCAATCCGATCACTGCAAAAACGACATAAGAGTATAGCGAAGCGCGTCGGAAATCTCTGTTACGTACGCCAGGAAGGGCAAGTTCGGGAATCCGGAAGATTCGGTAGGCATCATTATTTCTGAATGTGCGTCTGTGGCCGGCAAATTTCATTCGCGCCCTAACTAAGGACGCCTGACACGCTCGCAAAATCTGGAACGGTTAGAGGTGAGTATGCCCACGCAATCCGAAAAAGGCCGCGCCTTCCGCGCGCTGCATCAACGCGACAAAGCTTTCATCATTCCTAACCCGTGGGACATCGGTACCGCGCGTCTCTTGGCCTCTCTTGGATTTGCGGCGCTGGCCACCACCAGTGCGGGCTATGCGTTTTCCGTTGGACAACTCGACAATTCGGTCGATCGCGATCGCATGATGAAGCACATCGCTGAGATCGCCGCCGCGACCGATCTGCCCGTCAGCGCTGATCTGCAGAACGGTTGGGGCGATGATCCCGAGACGGCTGCGCAGACGATTCGCCTTGCAGCGCAGGCGGGCGCAGTTGGCGGATCGATCGAAGATGCCACCGGTCGCGACGATGATCCCATCTATGGACTGCAACATTCGGCCGACCGGGTTCGCGCAGCGTCCGAGATCGTCCATGCGCTTCCCTTCACCTTCACGCTGACCGGGCGCGCCGAGAATTTTCTCCACGGGCGTCCGGATCTGAAAGACACGGTCGCGCGGCTGCAGGCTTATCAGGAAGCGGGCGCCGATGTGCTCTACGCGCCAGGGCTCGCGACAAAAGAAGACATTGCGGCCGTGATTAGCTCGGTCGATCGGCCGGTGAATGTCGTCATGGGGCTGCAAGGCGTACAACTGAGTATGGCCGAGTTGTCGGCGATGGGGGTGAAGCGCGTCAGCGTGGGGAGCACGCTGAGCCGCGTGGCGTTGGGCGCGTTCTTGCGCGCCGCGCGCGAGATGCAGGAGCATGGCACCTTCACCTTCGCCCAGGACGCTGCCACCATGCGCGAAATCAGCGCTATGTTCGCCGCATACGACGGCCATAGGTGATGTCTCCTTCTATAATCTTCCCGAACCCAAATCCGCCGGTTTGCTCCGAGGTCCCCCTTGGCCTACTCCGATCTTCGCGACTGGATCTCTGCGCTCGACGACGCGCGCGAACTCATCCGCATCAAAGCCGAAGCCGATCCCATCCTGGAGATCGCAGAAATCACGGACCGCGTCTCCAAGTGGGGGCCGCGCGGCTCACATGGGCCGGGCGGCCCGGCGCTGCTCTTCGAAAACGTCAAGGGCCATCCCGGCGCGAAAGTTCTCATCAACCAATTCGGCTCCGAGCGCCGCATGAAGATGGCGCTCAACGTCGACTCGCTCGACGAAATCGCCGACCGCATCAAGATGTTCATGGATGTGAAGTCGCCGCAGGGGCTGCTCGACAAAATCAAGATGCTGCCCATGCTGGCCGAGATGGGCAAGTTCTTTCCCAAGGAAGTTTCGACCGGTCCGTGCAAGGAAGTCATCAAGCGCGAGAAGTTTTCGCTGCACGACTTCCCCGTCCTGCAGTGCTGGCCGCTCGACGGCGGCCGCTTCATCACGTTGCCGTCGGTCATCACCAAGGATCCCAAGACCGGCAAGCGCAACTCCGGCACCTACCGCATGCAGATTTACGACGCGCAGAGCACCGGTATGCACTGGCAGCGGCAGAAGCAGGGCGCCGAGCACTATCGCGAACAGATGCGCCGAGCAGCAGCGGCGGGTGAAGCCCATCCCGTCAGCGCTGCGCTCGACATGATGGCGCGCTCCTCGGGCGGCTCGCGCATCGCCGAAGGCAAGCAGGTCGGCGGCCGCATGGAGGTTGCCGTGGCCATCGGCGCTGAGCCTGCGGTGATGTTCTCGTCGATCGTTCCCGCGCCGCCCGATATCGAGGAGTACATGATCGCCGGCTTCCTGCGTCAGAAGCCGCTGGAGCTGGTGAAGTGCGAGACCGTCGACCTCGAAGTTCCCGCGTCGTCGGAGATTGTGCTCGAAGGCTACGTCCAGCTCGACGAACTGCGCATGGAGGGCCCCTTCGGCGATCACACCGGCTTCTACACGCCCGAAGATCTCTACCCCGTCTTCCACGTCACCTGCATCACGCATCGCAAGAACCCGATCTACTCGACCACAATCGTCGGCAAGCCGCCGATGGAAGACGCCTACATGGGCAAAGCTGTCGAGCGCATCTTCCTGCCGCTGATGCGCCTCACCATCCCTGAGATTGTCGACGTGAACCTGCCCATCGAAGGCATCTTCCACAACCTAATGATCGTGTCGATCCGCAAGTCCTATCCCGGCCAGGCGCGCAAGGTGATGAGCGGCATCTGGGCGCTCGGCCAGGCGATGTCGACCAAGTGCATTCTCGTAGTCGATGAAGATGTCGACGTGCAGGACCTCGGCGAGGTGACGCTGAAGGTGCTGAACAACATCGATCCCGAGCGCGACATCCAGTTCGTCCTCGGCCCGATCGATTCGCTCGACCACGCCTCGCGCCTGCCGGATTACGGATCGAAGATGGGCGTTGACGCCACGCGCAAATGGCCGAGCGAAGGCTTCAGCCGCCCCTGGCCCGACGAAATTCGCATGGACGAAGCGACCAAAGCCCGCGTGACGAAGCGGTGGAAGGAATTTGGGCTGGAGTAGCCATTTACCGTGTCATTCCGACCAAGGGCTTCAGGCCGCGTGACGAAGCGGTGGAAGGAATTTGGGCTGGAGTATCCATTTACCGTGTCATCCCGACCAAGGGCTTCAGCCCGCGTGGAGGGACCTGCTGTCCGTCATGTGGCGCAGCTCAGCGACCCGCCCGATTGTCCTGCCCCAACATCAAATCGTGGAGCACCGCTACTACGTTTACAGCAAGTCGCGAGCTGAAGCGCTGACGTCGCGAAAAGAAGGTATGGCTGATCGACCGCGAGAACCCGACGTGGGAGGACTTAGCTGCAGATCGGAGTAAGCCGGTCAAGCCGATAAAGCGAGATCCTTCCACCACGCCGGACAACAGGTCCCTCCACGCGGGCTGAAGCCCTTGGTCGGGATGACACACTGATGGCAACGGGGATTGCCCATCCATATTGTTTGAGTGTTTCGAAGACGCATCTTCTACAATCGCCGCGATGACTAAACCGGCCCTCCTTGTCATCGATCTGCTGAACGATTTTCTCGACTCGTGGCCTGCGCCGTCGCGTGATCGGTTACTGCGATCAACGAATGAACTGATCGCGCTCCTGCGCGCCGCAAATCATCCGGTGATCTGGGTTCGCCAGGAGTTCGAGCAGGATCTGCACGATGCCTTCCCGGAGATGCGCGCGAAAGGAATCCGCATCACGATTCGCAACACGCGCGGGGCGCAATTAGCCTCTGACCTGGACATCAATAGTGCGGACCCCGTCGTCATCAAGAAACGCTACAGCGCCTTCTTCGGTACGAAGCTTGACCAACTGCTCGCCGATCTTCACTCCGACGCGCTCATTCTCGCCGGCATCAACACACACGCCTGCATTCGCATGACTGCCATCGATGCTTATCAACGTAATATTCCTGTGATTCTTGCGGCGGATTGCATCGACTCCTACGACCGCGAGCACCACGACATCTCGCTGCGGTACATGAAGGACAAAATTGCCACGGTCCTGACCAATGATGAGATCGCGGCCAGCCTTATCCGCCGCTGACCGCGGGAATGATGGAGATTTGCGCTCCGGTGGGAACGGGGCTCATGAGCCCGCCGGTATAACGCATGTCTTCGTCGCCGATGAAGATGTTGATGTGCTGCCGAATCTGGCCCTGCTCGTTGGCCATGCGATCACGCACCCCGGGATGCAGCGTCCAAAGCGCGGACAACGCTTCGGCTAGGGTTGCGGGCGAGGCTCCGATCTCCACGGTGGCTTTGCCATTCGTGAATTCTCGCAAGCCGGACGGAATGTGGAAGGTCACCCGCATCTCACTTCTTCCGCTTCGCCTTAGTTGCAACCGAGCGCGATTTACTTGCCGACGGTCTCGGTCGCGCGGCCTTGGAAGCGCTGCTCGCCGGGCTATAAGACTCACCTTCGACCAGCGCGGCCCGAATGCACAGCACCGCCGGCAAACCACCCAGAATTCTCTGCCACGTCTTACCCTCGTCATGCGAGGCGAAGATCTGCCCACTGCGCGTGCCCATATAAAGGCCGAAGGGATCGAGCGAGTCCGCCGTCATGGCATCGCGCAGCACCGTTTCGTAAGCGCCTTTCTGCGGCAAGCCGCGCATCAGCGGCTCCCACGACGCGCCGGCATTGCGCGTGCGATACACGCGCAAATGCCCATCAACCGCACAACGGAACACTTCTGACTCTACCGGCACAACGTACGCGCCATCAGGACTCCTGGGATTCACAACCACCGCAAACCCGAATTCCGAGGGCACGCCGTTGGCAATGTCCTTCCAGTTGTCGCCGCAGTCGTCGGAGCGATAGATCCCGTTGTGATTTTGCAGATACAGCCGCTCCGGCCGCGCCGGATGCATTGCGATCTTATGCACACATTGTCCGAACTCGGGATACTTGATGGGCATGAACGTCACGCGCACGCCGCGGTTGCGTGCCGACCACGTCGCCCCGCCATCGTCGCTGCGGTAGACGCCTCCGGAAGAGATGGCGATGTACATACGCTGCCGCGCGACGGGATCGAGCAGAATCGTATGCAACGCGAGGCCACCGTTACCCGGCACCCATCGCGGACGATGCGGATGATCGAACAGCCCGCGCACCAGCGACCACGTCTCGCCCTCGTCGCGGCTCTCGAAAAGCGCCGCCGGCTCGACGCCACAGTACAGCACCTCCGGCTCCTCCGGACGCCCGGGCAGAATCTGCCAGATGTTCTTCAGCGACATTCCGGCATCTGCCGGAAATCGAATCGCAGCCTCCGGCGGATTGGTCCACGTCTTGCCGAAGTCGTCGGTGGAGCGCAGTTGCGTGCCCCAGAAACTCTGGGTCCCTGCCCAGATGCGACGCCGTCCCTCGCGCCCGTCATAGGCCATCGCATAAACCGCGTTGCCGTGGAAGTACGGGCCGCCAACCTCCCATTTCCGCCGCTGCCGGTTCGATCGCATCAGAAACGCGCCTTTGGCCGTGCCCACCAGCAGGCAGAAGTCGCCGCGCTTCACCGCAACATGTCGCAGGTTGTGCAGAACTGTAGTCGGAGGCGGGCCCGGATCAACGGCCGCGCGATCCTCCGCGGTCATCCTCGCCGACTGCACCGCCTCCAGCGCGGCCTGCACTTCGCTCGCGCGCTGATACCGCTGCATCGGCTCTTTGGCCAGGCAGCGCTGAATAATCGACCAAAGGCCCGGAGGCACTGGCGGTCCCAGTGGCTTGGGAGCTTCTCGCATGATCGCCGAGCTAATCTCGAACGCCGTCTGTCCTTCAAACGGCAACCGCCCGGAGCACGCTTCATACAGCACGACTCCCAGCGCCCACAAGTCGGTACGATAATCGGCCGCCTCGCCACGCAGAATCTCCGGCGCCATGTACGACAACGTGCCGCTCACCGACGTATCTTGCTTGGTCACGAAAGAGCGCGTGTCGCCCTGATAAGCCTCACCGCCGACGCGTCGCGCCAGGCCGAAGTCCAACACCTTTGCCAATCCTTCCGGCGTGATGAGGATGTTCGCGCTCTTCAGATCGCGATGCACGATGCCGCGATCGTGGGCCCGCGCCAGCGCGCTCGCAATCTGCACCGCGTAACGAATCACCGAGTCCGATGGCAAACCGGCATCGGCGATCATCGCGTGGAGCGATTTGCCTTCGATCAACTCCATCACGATGTAGAGCTCGCCTTCAGTCTCGCCTACTTCATAAATTGTGCAGATGTTGGGATGAGCGAGCGCGGACGAGGCGCGCGCCTCCTGCAGCAGATTCTGGCTTGCCGACTGATCGAGCCCGGCGTCTTTCTTGACGACCTTCAGGGCCACATCGCGTTGCAGCACGTCATCGTGCGCGCGATAGACGACGCCCATGCCACCTTCGCCAATCTTTGCCAGCACGCGACAATGTCCGAGGACTTGACCGATCACAGCGGGTGTTCCCTTCCGATCATGCTAGGCTGCGCTTCCGACCTCCGTCAACGCAACTGAGATCGCAGGCAGTTATCCCGAACGATTCGGAGGAACACAGATCGAAGCGCGAGCCAACATGATTTAGAATCGTAGAGCAGAAAGAGTCGGGGCGTAGCGCAGCCTGGTAGCGCACCTGCCTTGGGCGCAGGGGGTCGGAGGTTCAAATCCTCTCGCCCCGACCAATTTAGCCCGCACAGCATCTCGAACGCGATCACCCGCGGCTCTCGGGATTTCGGTTGCGGGATCCCGCTCCGCTCGCGTCCGTATGCCACCCCTACGTTGGTCGTTTGAGCTAACAGAATTTTCTCTGCAAATAAACGGGGCTACCTTGAGGGTAGCCCTGTGCAGAAGGCTGATCAATCAGCCGGTTTAGTTAGGGTTCACCTGAATCTTCGCCATCATGCCGCCATCTTCGTGATCGAGAATGTGGCAGTGGAAGACGAAGGTCCCGACGATGTTCGGATCGCGAAAATCCATTCGCACAGTGACGCTGGTGAATGGCCCGGTGCCCGGCCACGGTGGAACGATGACGGTGTCCTGCAGATCAGGATTGGGCACCGGCACTCCGTTGATCGCCATCAGCAGGAAATGAATCTGGTGGATGTGGAAGGCGTGCACCTCTCCCGTGTGATTCTCGATGGTCCAGTCCTCCACCGCACCCGTGTTGGTCACGATTACCGGCGGATCGTCCATGTGGAAGAGCCGCGGCTGATGGCCATAGGGCGTGATGTAGAACTGCGTACCGCCGTTGGTGCCGACGTTCTGCTCGGAGAAGTAGAGGCGGCGCGTGGTGGTGGGCGTCAGAGCCGCCAGCCCGGAGAATCGCAGCGGCTGCGTGGGAGGCTTAACCTCATGCTTCGGCTGCTTAGGCAAAGTCTGGTGGTGCTGCGGGTCGTCGCTGGTGAACAAGTTGGCCAGCAACTCGGGGCTGTTGGAATCACCGACCGGTCCGGTGTCGTATCCCTGGGTGTAGAACTTCCCGGTCTGGCCGGAGGGCAAGCCAGGCACGATGTACTCCACCCGTCCCGCTGGCGGGATGTTCAGCGTGTTGGTGAAGATAGGCTGGCTGAGTTGGACGCCGTCGATCGCGATCACCTCGAAGTTCTGCAACACCGAGTTATAAAACAGCTGCAACTGCAGGAACTGCTTCGAGGTCGCGTTCAGGGTGCGCCAGTATTCCTGCGCTCCGGGCTGCATGGTAATCGTCGGCGCCGGACGATCAGGGAAGATCGCAGGCTCGAAATTGAGCGTCAGCTGAACGTTGGCGTCGGGATCGTTGGCCGGTCCCGGCTTGTCCTGCTCGCGGACGATCAGCACGCGCTCGGTCAACCCCTGGGTCAGAGGATTACTGCCTATCACGATGAGCGCCGCCGATGCGCCGCCATTCACCTGGTCGGTGGTGTTCCCGTGGACGTGCGGGTGAATCCAGTAAAGGCCTGGTGGCTCGTTGGCGGGAATTTGGAGGGCGTACTGGAAGGCGGGATCGCCGGACTCGATGATCGTGTTGATGACGTCGTCCTGATGACACAGCGGCGGAACATTCAGTCCGTGGAAGTGAATGTTGGTCGAGGTCGGCATCATCTCGTTGCCACCGCAGTCGTCGGCCGGGCCCGCATGATGCGACATCTGCATGTGGATAACTTTCTTCTTGGCCTTCTTGCGGGGATCGAGGTCCTGCAGATTGTTGGTGAAATTGATCATCAGCGTGTCGCCGGGATTGAGGCGCAGTGTGGGCGCCTCCACCGGCTGGCCCTGGTACATGTAGATGTAACAGTAGTGTGGGAAGCCCTCGCTATCGACGGAGTTCTGCATCAGCAGGTCGAGGCTGAGAACGCCGTTCTGGCTATAAAGATCGAGCGGGTTATTCACCGGCGTTCCCGGCTGCGGACGGTCGGGGCAGCCTGCCTGCGCGGCCCAAGCGCTCATGGCAGCCAGTTGACTGAAGAGAACAGCGAAAACCAACGTTCGAAGTACTGCGCGCATGCAATCGCTCCCAAAGTTTCTAAGAATTCGCTAACAAGTTCCAGGCCGAACGGACTCAGAATGACCGCGGCGGATAGACGGCGATCGACAGCAGTCCGCTGCTCTGCGGGTCCGCAACCTCCGACGCCGACGACTCAGTCAACGTGCAATTCGTGCCGTCGCTGGCTATGTTCAAGATCCCGATGTAGGAGTTGGTGAAGCCATACTCGGCGACATACAACACCCCACCGGTGCCCGTCGGGTCACGCGTTATCACCGATCCCGCGAACGCCCACGGGTTATAGAAGCCGTTGAGCGGCGGCGAAGTGCACCCGCCTCTGACCTTGCCGGTATTGGCATCGAAGAAGGCGGCCGATACCGAGCCTCCGTCACTGTTGCCCAGGAAGAGCATGGTCTGGTCGGGGCTCAAGCGGATCGAACCAGAATTGACTCCTGGACCGACCGAACGGCCCGACGCAGTGATGGTGTAAAGCTTGGTCGGAGTAAGGTGGCCGGAAGAAATATCCGAGACCTCGACATTGGTGGCAATTGACGAGTCGCCAAAGACCGCCCAATGACCGTCCTGCGTGATGTCTACGCCCTCGGGAAAGAAGATGTTCAGGCTGGTGTTGTAGCCGGTGGAATTCTGGGCGTCGCCGTTGGAGACCGGCAAACCAGTGGCCACGCTGAAGGACTCAATGGAGCCGTCGCCATAGGCCACAACCAGCAGATTGCCGTGCAGCGCCATGCCGGCAACCGAGCCGCCGTTCAGTCCGGCTGCGGTGACGTCGTCAATGAACGAGAGCTGGCAGCCCGGCTGGATCGAGAAGGTCGCAATCGTGTTGGAGCCGGTGAAGGCCGCGTACAGGTAGTTCGGCCCAACCACAATCCCGATGCCATTCGCGTCGCCGATATCAGAAGGCGAACCGTTGAACGTGCCCGCCAACTGATGGGTCGAAAGGTTCACACTGGCGATATCGGAAAAAGTAGTGCCAGCATCGGAGGCATAGACGCACTGCGCGGAGGCATCGGCCAGCAGGTTCACCCTGGGCAATCCAAAAAAACCACCCCCGATGCCTTGGCCTACCGTTGCCGTATCGAACGCAAAAGTGAGCGTTGGCGCACCCATCGTGCCCCCGGCCTCAAAGAAGCTGAGAGAGTTTTGAACGGTGTTGTCGTCGTTCGTTATGACATAGATCGGCGAAGTGCCTGGTTTTTGGCTTTTCGATTTACTGGCTGCGACGGACACCAGCGGTGCTGCCAGGCTGCTCAATATCATGGCGATAACGCAAAACCTTCTCATTGGGAATTTCCTCGACGGCTGATGAGCGTTGCTGGAATACTACTGTCAGAGTGAAACTACGATCAAGGCAGTATATAGAACTTGCAACAAATTCTGCGTGACTGCAACAGATTCGAGTAGCTGGCTGGCTGCGAACGCTGGGGAAGTGGATATCGGAAAATTGCTATCGTTGCCCGCTCATGTCCTCTATCCCAGGAATGACACCGAATTGTGTCCCGCCCCCGACTGTCCAGGCCGACTTGCCTAAAGACGAGGAGATGCAATGCCCAGATTCTTAGTGGCGAAGATTGTCATCATCTTGCTTTTCGCAGTGATCTTTTACTTCGGAATCGCGGGACTTAAGTCGGGCGAAATAAAATCGCGGGGATATGAATTCAAACGCGACGACAATCCTATTGGCTATTGGCTTACTATTTTGATTTCTTTAGTGGGGCCGCTGGCCATAATCTACGTGTTGCTAACCAGATGAATTCCTGCAGAAGTCATTACTCACCCCGATGAATAACGCTCCAAGCGGCAATCTGGCAACGATTATGGCACCTGCAGCTTGGCTGGCTGTAATCGCCACCGCTGCAACCTTGCTGCTGCTCGCGAGCCTCCACGTATTGAGTCCCGAGTTTAATCCCTCCTGGCGTGTGATCAGCGAATACGCCTTGGGCCGCTACGGATGGGTGCTGTCGCTGATGTTTCTGTGCTGGGGCATCAGTTCATGGGCACTAGCGGTCGCGATATGGTCGCAGGTGCAGACGAGAGCGGGCAAGGTGGGCCTGTGGTTCCTCCTCCTGGCGGGCATTGGCGAGGCCATGGCCTCCATATTTGATGTCCGGCACGAAGTCGGACACGGCATCGCAGGGCTGCTCGGCGTCCTCGGTTTTCCGGTTGCGGCTTTGCTGCTGAGTGCCGCACTTGGTCGAACCGAAGCCTGGCGCGAGCGGCGGAGCCTGCTCCTCTGGACCGCCAACTTGAGCTGGATAAGTGTCGTCCTGCTGATCGTGACGCTCGCCATTATGACCATGCAAATGATGCACGCCAGCGGAGGTCACTTGCCACAGCACGCGCCGAAATCGTTGCCGCCGGGAGTAGTGGGACTCGATGGCTGGGCGGATCGCTTGATCGTGCTCTCTAACTGCGGGTGGGTATTGGTTGCCGGCTGCCAGGCAATCAAGCTGCATCGCCGGCAGAGTATCTGAAAACCCTCACAATACCCTCAGAACGGCGCCAATGCGACGCAGTACGTCAAGCCAAAATCCAATCGACTTACGGCAGCGGCGGCAGCCCCGCCAGTTGCACCAGCTTTCGGAACTCGGGATCGTCGTGCAGAGCTACCATCGATTCGTCCAGGCGTATCGATAAGAAGTAAGGGTCGTGGTCTCGATAGGACGCCTGCAGGTAGCGCATTGCCTCTTCTTTCCGTCCCAGCCGGGCTGCGGTTGCTGCAACCACAAACGGCGAAGCCTGTCCTTCGGCATACAGCTTCTGTTGCGTCTTGAGCATCGCCTCGAACATGCCGCGCTCGCCGCCCAACTGGAAGCCCTGCTCGGCCGCGCTCACCACCTCCAAGTCACTCTGCTTCTGCGCCAGCGTAGCCGCCTGCCGCCACTGCGCGAGGTAATTCTGCGGATCATGCCTTTGCAGGTAGATGTGAGCCAGATACATGTGCGTGGAAAAAAAACCCGGCTGGCTCGCCTCAAGCTGCTTCAACAGGGCGAACGCTTCGTCTTTACGGCCGCTGTGAAACAGGATCAGCGCTTTGTCCGCCAGGATCGCGTTGGAAGAAGGATCAAGCTGCTGCGCCCGCTCGATTTCCTGCAAAGCTTCGGGAAACCGCTCCTGCATCAACAGCGACGTCGCGTACCAGTGATGAGCGGCAACGTAGTTGGGATTGAGCTCGATCGCGCGACGAAATTCGCGTTCCGCGTTCGCACTGTCCCAGCTCCAGTAGAAGGTAACGAAGGCATACGTAGCATGCGCCTCCGCGGACGAATCATCTAACTCCACCGCCTTCTTTGCCGCCGCCAGCGCTCGCGGAAACGCTTCCCTGGAAGGCATCGCCGCAAATTCCCGCAGCAGGTTGTAGCAATCCGCCAGTCCTACATACGCCTGAGCATAGTTCGGGTCGTGAACAATGGCCTGGGTGAAGTAGTCGACTGCCGTATTCAAGTCGGCTGGGGTCCGCTTCTCCCAGTAATAGCGGCCTTTCAGATAAAGTTCCTGCGCCTCGGGATTAGCGGAAGCAGTAGTGCCGCTCTTTGGCGTCAGCGCCGCGTGCCGACGGTTGGCGACCAGCAGTGCGGCAGCGGCTACGATTACAAGCAGCAATCCCGCTGCCAGAACTAATCTCCTTGGAGGCGCATAAGCTGTCGGCGGAGAATCTGACTGCTGGGCCGGCGCGCCCGCAACCAGGCCGTTAGCACGTCCCGCAAACCCTGCGCCGGCATTCTTGTCGACGTCATTGACAAGGCCCTCCTCGCTTACACCGGATTCGGGCGAGTGCATCCAGGCGTAGAGCTCGTCGGTGAACGCGAACACCCGCCCTCGCGCGCCTCCGGGCAAACGATGGACTGGCAACGACCGTTCCTTCTCCCAGCGCTTTACGGTGCGTTCGTCCCGGTCGAAGAACGCCGCGATCTCCTTCCACGAATCCAGCCGGCGATTCGGAGCTTGCCCTTCGCGCGGCGGCGACTGTCGCGATGCCCCGAAGTTTCCTGTAATGACCTTTGGTTTTTGCACGAAGTGGCCCTGTGTCTCCCGGACGCGCAATCATCCTGTGCCCGACCGGGCTGCGAGCTTTGACTCAGAACGTTGTTTGCGAGCAAGGATAGCAAGGTTAGAGCAATTCAGCCTACTGACTTCCGTCTGAGCGTTGCGTTCTTTTTGGCTATATAAGGCAGGCACCTATCGGGTAGGAGGCCTTGGGGAGGCTTGCTATTCGAAGTGGTTCGCCTATGCTGTTCTCCATGCTGGACACGTCCGTTCTCGCTTCGATTGCTCAACAGATGATGAAAGGCGAGTTCGTCGATCTGAACGGACAGCGCCTGCCCGTCCGCCGCACCAGTGGACACCGCCTGCGCACACTTTCTCTCCTGATAAACGGCCGCCACTATCAGGCCATCGAGCAGAACCCCGAGAAGCCAAGTCGCTGGGGACAACTCGCCAGGGATGGCCATCAGGTGGTTCAGTTCAAAGATGTCGGGACCAACAAGTTTGTCGCCGTCGCAGTCGATGGCAACTTGAGAATCTACGGCGCCAAAAGTTAAAGGACTAATAGGCGAACTGTGGCTTTCTTCGGTGGAAATTCACTTCAATCTCAAAGTGACACCAGATAAAGGGCGGCAGGCAATTCTGGTGTAATCGGCCCAGCGCGGAAGCGGTGGGTCAAGCGATACATTTACGCTCCGAGCCCCTTCAGAGGCGACACAGAACCGTATGCACATCAAGACAGCTGATCCATATCCATTCCCACCTCTGCGGCAACTTCAGCAACAAACGATGCCTAGTTTGCAATCGACAGCCCACAAAATGTGGGGTAGTGTATCTCCACCATGGCGGCGAAGGGACGGTACAAGAATCGTGTCGAGCTGGTACAAGGGACACTCGACATGCTCATCCTCCAGACCCTGCAGTGGGGGCCGCAGCACGGCTACGGTATCGGTCACGCCATCCGCAGCCATTCCAACGACGTTCTCCAAGTTGAGACTGGCTCACTCTACCCGGCGCTTCACAGGCTCGAACGCCACGGATGGGTTCGCGCGGAGTGGAAGGTAAGTGAGAGTAAGCAACGCGCGAAGTACTACCGCATCACCGCCCTCGGAAAGAAGCAACTATTGTCGGACCAGAGCCGCTGGCGGTGCGTCGTGGAAGCGATTGCGGCTATCATGCAAGCCAATCCAAATCGTAGTTCGTGAATTGCGAACCGTGGATTGTGAATCGTGGCTGGTAAGTAGCTATTGCATCTGCCTCTCGCTGGACTCACTGTTCACGATCCACGATTCACGATGCGCGATCCACGGCATCCCGCGTATCCAACCCAACGATATAATGCACTACCCATGAGTTGGACTCCCGCCGTAACGATCCGCCGGCTATTCGATTCCGAGGCGGGCTTGTCCGACCGCCTCATTCCCCGCTGGATCTTTCTGCGAGCTTTCGGGCTCATCTACTTCTCCGCTTTCTACGCGCTTCTCTTCCAGATTCGCGGCTTGATCGGTCCCGATGGAATTCTTCCTGCCGGTGATTACCTCGAGGCCGTGACGCGCCAGTTTGGCTCATCGCGCCTCTGGTTTGCTCCAACCCTGCTTTGGCTATCCAGCGGCAATCACATGCTGACTGGGATCTGCTGGGGGGGAATGATCGCCTCCCTGCTGCTGGTTCTGAATCTCTGGCCGCGCGCCACCTTGTTCATCTGTTTTGTATGCTTCCTTTCTTTTGTCGCAGCCGCGCAGGATTTCTCCGGCTATCAGTCCGACGGCATGTTATTGGAAGCGGGATTCATCTCGCTGTTCTTTGCACCGCAGGGCTTACGGCCTGGGTTAGGCGCATCCAGTCCGCCATCGCGCGCGAGCCTCTTCCTACTGCAGTGGGAGTGGTTCCGTATCTACTTCGAGTCCGGCGTCGTCAAGTTGGCCAGCGGCGATCCCGAGTGGCGCCACTTCACCGCCATGGACGACTATTACCAGAACGGCCCCCTGCCAACCTGGGCCGGCTGGTATGTACAGCATCTGCCGCATTGGTTTCATGCCTTCGCGACCGGCGCGACTCTGGTCCTCGAGCTCGGCCTGGTCTTCATGCTGTTTCTGCCGCGGCGCTGGCGCATGGTGTGTTTCTTCATCGTCACGCTCTGGCAAATTCCGGTCATCTTGACAGCGAACTACACCTTCCTCAACTACCTCGTTCTACTGCTGGGAGTGTTGCTCCTCGACGACCGTTTCATCCTGCGATTCACGCCTGCTCGCTGGAAAGAAAAGTTACTTCCGCAAACAGTCGTCAAACGAGCCTCGCAGGCAGAACCGTCACAACCTGCGACCGACCAACCGACGCCGGCACGGCGCAAGCCCGATCCCATCACCGCATTCAAGGTCGCGGTCGCCAGCGTGATGCTGATCTGGATCTTCTACTCCACCACTTCGCAGATGATCCTGATCCTGTTGCCGCGAGCGCCCCTGCCGATTTCTCCGATCACCGCGCTTGAGCCATTCCGCATCGCCAATCGTTACGGCCTCTTCGCGGTGATGACTCGCGGCCGCTACGAAATCGAGTTTCAAGGCTCCAACGACGGACAGAATTGGACCACCTATCCCTTCCGCTATAAACCGCAATCGTTGAATGAGTATCCGCGAATCTACGCGCCTTATCAGCCACGATTTGATTGGAACCTCTGGTTTGCGTCGCTCGGCTCGTGGCGCGAGAACCTCATCGTCCCCAGTACCGAAGAGCGTTTGCTCGCCGGCGCTCCCGATGTCCTCGCGCTATTCGCCGGCAGTCCGTTTCCGCAAGCTCCGCCGAAGCAAGTGCGTGCCATGCTCTGGCAATACTGGTTCACTTCGCTGGCAGAGAAGCGCGCGACCGGGATGTGGTGGCGCCGCAATCTCCTGGGACTCTATGGGCCGGTCTTGGAACGCGAACCCGACGGCAAGGTTGTTGTCGTCGAGTTTCCTGAAGCCCTGCCGCCGCACTTCTAGTAAGGTTTCCCGTCGCTTCCCGCCGTGCTAGTGTGGATGAGGTTCCATACTCCACTACATCCCATGAAACGATTGCTCGACGTCATTGTGCTCCTGATTCTCCTGGGCGTGGTTTTCTTCGTCAAGGCCGGCAACTACCTGGTGGTGAACAATCTCCAGAAGTCCGACGTTATTGTCGTGCTCGCCGGTGACGAGGCCGATGATCGCTACTATCGCGGCTTGAAGCTGCTTCACCAAGGCTACGGGCAACATATGATCCTTGACGCCACCACCTACGTTACCTACGGACACTCCTATACCGAGCTCGCTGCCGATCTGGTAGCTCGCACCGCTGGCCCCGACGCCTCGCGCATCATCGTCTGTCCGATTAATGCGGACTCTACCAAAGATGAATCTATGGACGTGGGCAATTGCATGAAAACTCTGCAACCGCTGCCGCATTCGGGCCTGGTTGTCACCGACAACTACCACACTCGCCGCGCACTCTCGATCTTCAGTAATCGCCTGCCGCAGTATCACTGGACCGCCGCCGCTGCCGACAATCCTTACCTCTATGGCACCCCATGGTGGAAGCACCGCGAGTGGGCCAAGACCTACCTGACCGAGTGGCAAAAGCTCATCTGGTGGGAGCTGTTTGACCGCTGGCGCTAGAGGCGGAAATCACCTGCGCTGCATTTCTCATCTAGAGAATTAGCAATATGGAGGCCGCATGCCAAGCGCAGCGCACCAAAAAAAACCAAGGTCCAAGCCCAGACGCTGGTCAGCCTCGGTCACTACCGATTCAACCCATCCGCCCAAGGATCTGTTCAACAAGAGCGCCGCACAGATCGCGCGCTCGCTGGCATCGAAAAGGGTCTCGCCGAAGGGTCCGGGATCGGGGATGCGGATGTTGACCTTCTACATCAACCGCGCGGGTCATAATCTGAGCGCCACCCGCAAAGCAGAGCTGGACAAAGCGAAGAAACTCCTCTCCGAACGCATTGCAAAGGAGAAAAAGAAAGGCAGGAAAGCCGCCTAGCAGGCTAATGAAAAATCAGTTTCGGGCTTCGTATCAGGGCACGACTTTAGTCCTGACCGTTACTCCGTTTTTCTCTGACCCAGCTTCAGCCGGCGGCACAACGTTGCGAGAACCCGCCGCCTGCCAGGAATCACGCCCCAGTACCGCTGGGGACCTTCGGCTCCGACGGCTGCGGCC
>Ga0335078_10003398_pt1 | contig 23735 bp, 21 predicted proteins | sample Lox_Sample_32_FD_206711 | JGI IMG/M metagenome (GOLD analysis project Ga0335078, IMG submission 206711) | Soil microbial communities from Loxahatchee National Wildlife Refuge, Florida, United States - Lox_Sample_3.2 | ecosystem: Environmental > Terrestrial > Soil > Wetlands | place: USA... | reverse complement strand
AGGTAAGGCCGGGCCGCGAGCCGATAACCTGGTCAGCATGCCAGCTGCGCCAGCCATCAAGGACCTGCTCGCCGACGGCCGCCAGTCGTTCTCGTTCGAGTTCATGCCACCGCACACCGAGGCCGAAGAAGAGCGCCTCTGGCGGGCTGTCCGCCAGCTCGAGCCGCTGCGGCCGACGTTCGTCTCCGTCACCTACGGTGCGGGCGGATCGACCAGGGACCGCACGGTACGGGTTACGGGCCGGATCGCGGCGGAGACGACCCTGACCCCGATGGGGCACCTCACGGCCGTGAATCACTCGGTGGCCGAGCTGCGGCACGTCGTCGGCTCGTATGCCGGCGTGGGCGTCCGGAATGTCCTGGCCTTGCGCGGCGACCCGCCAGGCGATCCGCAGGGAGAGTGGCGCGCCCACCCGGAAGGCCTCACCTACGCCGAGGATCTTGTCCGCCTGGTGAAGTCGGCAGGCGATTTCTGCGTCGGCGTCGCGGCGTTCCCCGAGGGACATATCCGCTCCGTCACGCGCGAGAGCGACGTCGAGTTCTTCGTCCGCAAGTGCCGTGCCGGGGCCGACTTCGCGATCACGCAGATGTTCTTCTTCCCCGCGGACTACCTGCGGCTCCGGGACGACGTGGCCAGGGCCGGGGGCGACGTTCCGATCATTCCGGGCATCATGCCGGTCATCAGCGTCTCCGGCATCGAGCGCGCGGTCATGCTGTCGAATTGCAGATTCCCGGAATCGCTCGCGGACGACCTGCATCGCCACGCCGACGACAAGGCCGCCGTGCGCAAGATCGGGGTCGAGTACGCCGCCGGGATGTGCGAGCAACTGCTGGCCGAGGGCGTGCCCGGCCTGCACTTCTACACGCTGAACGGGTCCAGGGCCACGAGGGAGATCTACCAGGTGCTGGGCCTGGCCGACCGGCACGCGCGCGCCTAGCGCCCGGCCTGCTGGCCGGTGGCCGACCCGGCCAGCGGGAGTTCTGCGCCCATCACGGCGTACGGCGGGCCGCCGCCCGGAAACACGAAATCGACAAGCAGATCGCGGAATCCCAGGCTGCGGTAGAGCCGCCGGGCCCGTGACTCGGCGTCCCGGGTGGACAGCAGCGCCGTCCGCTCACCGCGACCGGCCGTCAGCGTGAGGACCAGCTGCCGGCCGATGCCCCGGGCCTGGTACTCGGGCCGGACGTGGACCTCGGCGATCTCGATGGCGTCGTCGAGCCACGCGTGCGCGGCAGCCAGCCCGGACGTGGTGGCGAGGGCAGACCACACCACGTCGTGCCACCACTGGCCGCTGCAGCCGCGGAAGCCATAGGCGAACCCGACGACCTGCCGCGACTGCTCGTCGATGGCTGCCAGCGAGCGGAGGCCCGGGTTCGCCGCGTGCCGTTCCATGATGACCTGCCTGCTCGGCAGATCGGCCGGGCTCGCGCCCATGGCCACGCCGTAAATGGCGAGCTGATTGCCGAGATTAGCGAGGAATCCGGACCGCCCGAGCTCGGTGATGTTGACTGCGGACCGCACCCGGCCAGCGTAGCCCGGCCGCGCTCGCGCGTGCCCGGGCCGGCCAGGCCATTCGGCGCGCACGGCCTGGCCCGACGGCCAGCGCAAAGCAGAATGTCAGACCCTCCGGGTAACTTCGAATGCAGATCCAAACAGCTGGACACCTGCACGAATATATGTTCGAATGATGGGGTGCGAGTCTGCAGCCGGGCCCCCTCGGTTGCCGGATCGGCCGGGTGTGGCGTGGGGAAGCGCCCCGCCCGGCCGACCACCTAAGGAGGATTCGATGAGCTCGATTGCCGAGGTTCGGCCAGGGCCTCACCGGCAGCAGTGCCGGCTAGCGCCTTCGGCGCTCGCGCTGATGGAGTCGGCCAGGCAGGGGCTGGCGGCCGCGGAGGACGAGGCGGCGCCGAGCGCCAGGTACGTCGGCGCGCACCTTGCGGCGCTGCGTGCCGCCGCCGCGGTGGTCGCCGCTCGGGCCGAGCCGCCGGGCTCGCGACGCAGGCGGCCGCAGAGCGTGTGGGAACTGCTGCCGAAGGTTGAGCCGGCGCTGCGCGAGTGGTCGGCCTTCTTCGCCGCCGGTGCCGCCAAGCGGGCCGCAGCCGAGGCGGGGCTGCCGCGGGCGGTGTCCGCGAGCGAGGCGGATGACCTGCTCAGGGACGCGGGCGCGTTCGTGTCGCTGGCTGAGGGCGCGCTGGGCATCGTGGCGGGTCAGCAGCTGCTGCCGCTGGCCACCGCTGGCTAAGTCGGGACAGCCGGAAGGCCGGTCCGCCCCGAAGACGGGAGGACCGGCCTTCCGGCTGCTAGTACGAGTCGACCGCGCCGCGGGCGTCGGCGTCCAGGATTCCCCAGCTGATGAGCTCCTCGGTCAGGTCGGCCGGGGTCTTGTCATAGATGACCGCGAGCGAGCGCAGGTCCTCCTGCCGGATGGAAAGCACCCGGCCGTTGTAGTCGCCGCGCTGGCTCTGGATCGTGGCAACGTAACGGGACAGCGGGCCGGCCTTGTCCTTCGGCAGCTGTGCCATCCGCTCCAGGTCGATGACAAGCTTCGGGGCGGGCGTCATGATGGTCGGCATCACGTCGCCGGGCAGCAGCTCGGACACCGGCACGCCGTAGAACTCGGCCAGCTCGGCCAGCTTCTGGACGGTGACCGACCGGTCGCCGCGCTCGTAGGAGCCCACAACTACCGCCTTCCACCGGCCGCGAGACTTCTCCTCGACGCCGTGCAGCGAGAGCCCCTGCTGGGTGCGAATGGCGCGCAGCCGCGCACCGAGGGTCTTGGCGTAGTCAGATGCCATAGTTACGGCCCCCTGGCCTGTCATAGCTGAAAGTAACGGTTACGGACAGTGACGGTAGGCCCCCGGCAGCGCAAGGTCAAGCCGAATGCCAAAAACCGGATCAACTTACGCGCGTCACCGCAAGCCCGTGCGGTCGCACCCGAGCCGGACCGCGATCGCTGAAACCCCGATCTGGCCGGCGATTGCGGACGCGCTCACGCGCCAGGAATGCGATCCGCAGGTCCGGATATCATTCGTAATTCACCCCAGATTGTGACACTTATCACTCATCGCTACGCGTCGCGCAGTCATCACATTCTGTAATCAGCACGTCAGGTCGCGGCGACGCCACGCCGGCCGGGAGAATTCGATCCCGGCGCCGCGGCGGCCGGGCCGCTCACACAGTGACGCAAGACACGGCTGACCGGCGGGTTGTGCCGCCGGATGCCTGCTGAGGTGCTGGTACGGTGGTGCGGACAGACGTCCTTTAAGCCCCGTCCGGAGAGGCGGGAAAGGGGGTCATTTTGATGCATGCGCTCCATCCAGACGGCGGGCCGGACACTGGCCCTGTCGCCGGCGGCCCAGATCCGGCCGGCGGGAAGACCGTCCTGCACACGGACGAGATACGCCGGGCGCTTACCAGGGTCGCGCACGAGATCCTCGAGCGCACCGACGGCGCGAACGACGTGGTCCTGCTCGGGATCCCGACTCGCGGCGTCCCGCTCGCCCGGCGGCTGGCGGCCCGGCTAGCCCAGGCAGAGGACCGGCCCGCCCCGTGCGGCTCCCTGGACATCACCATGTACCGCGACGACCTGCGGCTGCGGCCCGCAAGGGCGCTCGGTCACACCGACATCCCGCCCGCCGGAATCGACGGCAAGATCGTCGTGCTGGTCGACGACGTCCTGTACTCGGGCCGGACGGTCCGGGCAGCGCTGGACGCGCTCGGCGATCTGGGCCGGCCGCGGGCAGTCCAGCTGGCGGTGCTCGTCGACCGCGGGCACCGGGAGCTGCCGATCAGGGCCGACTACGTCGGCAAGAACCTGCCGACCTCGCAGCGCGAGCAGGTGCGGGTACTGCTCACCGAGATCGACGGGCAGGACGCGGTGGTACTCGGCGAGGGCGGCGCGCCGCACGGCCGGGCAGCGGACGGCGCACACGGAGCAGGCCGGTGATCCGCCACCTCATCTCCGCGGCCGACCTCAGCCGCGACGACGCGCTGCTGATCCTGGACACCGCGGGCGAGCTCGCGCAGATCGCCGACCGTCCGATGCGCAAGCTGCCCACGCTGCGCGGCCGGACCGTGGTGAACCTGTTCTACGAGGACTCCACCCGGACCCGGATCTCGTTTGAGGCGGCGGCCAAGCGGCTGTCCGCGGACGTCATCAACTTCTCCGCCAAGGGCTCGAGCGTGGCCAAGGGGGAGAGCCTCAAGGACACCGCGCTCACGCTCGAGGCGATGGGCGCCGACGCCGTCGTCATCCGGCACGGCGCGTCCGGCGCGCCGCACCGCCTCGCGGGCTGGGTGCGCGGCAGCGTGATCAACGCCGGCGACGGCGCGCACGAGCACCCCACTCAGGCGCTGCTCGACGCGTTCACGATGCGCAGCAGGCTCGGCCGCCTGGAGGGGCTGCGGGTCACGATCGTCGGGGACGTGCTGCACAGCCGCGTGGCGCGCTCGAACGTCCTGCTGCTGCACACTCTCGGCGCCGAGGTCACGCTCGTCGCGCCGCCCACGCTGCTGCCGGTCGCGGTCTCCAGCTGGCCGTGCGAGGTGAGCTACGACCTGGACACCGAGCTGCCCAAGAGCGACGTCGTGATGATGCTGCGGGTGCAGGCCGAGCGGATGAACGCGGCCTACTTCCCCACGGTGCGGGAGTACAGCCGGCGTTACGGCCTGGACGGCGACCGGATGGCGACGCTGCCCGAGGACGCGATCGTCATGCACCCGGGCCCGATGAACCGCGGCGTGGAGATCGCGGCCGGCGTCGCCGACTCGGCCAGGTCCACCATCGTCGAGCAGGTAGCGAACGGGGTGAGCATCCGGATGGCCGTCCTGTACCTGATGCTCGGCGGAGCGGAGGCAAGCTCATGAACGACGGGAACGGCGGGTCCGCCCGGGCCTGGCTCATCCGGGGCGCGCAGCCGCTCGGCGGCCCGGCCACGGACCTGCTGGTGCGCGACGGGATCATCGCCGAGACGGGCGCGGGCCTGTCCGCCGAGGGCGCGCACCTGCTGGACGCGGCCGGCCTGATCGCGCTGCCCGGGCTGGTGGACCTGCACACGCACCTGCGCGAGCCCGGCCGCGAGGATGCGGAGACCGTGCAGACGGGCACCGCGGCGGCCGCGCTCGGCGGATACACCGCGGTGCACGCGATGGCCAACACCGATCCGGTGGCCGACACGGCGGGCGTGGCCGAGCAGATCTGGCGGCTCGGCCGCCGGGCCGGCTACTGCGACGTGCGGCCGGTCGGCGCCGTGACCGCCGGCCTGTCCGGGGAACGGCTGGCCGAACTGGGTGCGATGGCAGACTCCGCCGCCCGGGTGCGGATCTTCTCCGACGACGGCAAGTGCGTGTCCGACGCGGTGCTCATGCGGCGGGCGCTGGAGTACGTCAAGGCGTTCGACGGGGTGGTCGCGCAGCATGCCCAGGAGCCGAGGCTGACCAGCGGCGCGCAGATGAACGAGGGCGTGGTGTCGGGCCGTCTCGGGCTGGCAGGCTGGCCCGCCGTCGCCGAGGAGGCGATCATCGCGAGGGACTGCCTGCTGGCCGCCCACGTCGGCTCCGCGCTGCACGTGTGCCACGTGTCGACCGCGGGCTCGGTGGAGATCATCCGCTGGGCCAAGTCCAAGGGCTGGCGGGTCACGGCCGAGGTCACCCCGCATCACCTGCTCCTGACCGACGAGCTGGCGGTCGGCTACGACCCGGTGTACAAGGTGAACCCGCCGCTGCGCACCGTCGGCGACGTGGCCGCGCTGCGCGCGGGCCTGGCCGACGGCACGATCGACTGCGTCGCCACCGACCACGCGCCGCACCCGCTAGAGGACAAGGAGACCGAATGGCAGGTCGCCGCGTTCGGCATGACCGGACTGGAGACCGCGCTGCGGGTGGTGCAGGAGGCGATGGTCGAGACCGGCCAGCTGGACTGGGCCGGGGTAGCCGACCGGATGTCGGCCCGGCCGGCCGCCATCGGCCGCCTGGGGGGCGTGGGCGCACCTCTGCATGGCAGCCCGCTGGTGCCTGGCTCGCCTGCGAACCTGGTGCTATACGACCCGTCGGTGCGCGAGCTCGTCGACCCGGCGCAGCACGCGTCGCGCAGCCGGAACAGCCCGTTCGCGGGCCGGGAGCTGCCCGGCTGTGTTCAGGCCACGTTCCTGCGCGGCCTGCCGACGGTGCTCGACGGGAAGCTGGCCAGATGAGATGAGTAGCCCTGTGTCAAGCCGCCGCTGGTGTGTCTGCGGCGAGGATGCGCTGGAGGGCTTTGTGTCTGGCCGGGTCGTAGCGGGTGCTGTCTTGGCAGCAGTGCCAGATGATGTAGAGCCAGGCGCGGGCGAGGATGCGGGTGGCGTGGGGGTGGTCTTTGCCGCGTGCGGTGGCGTCGTGGTAGAGCCTGGCGGCCCAGGGGCTGGCGTGGCGGGAGTCGCCGGCGAAGTCGCAGACGGCGTCGCGGAGTTGCTTGTCGGCGGCCCAGCGGAAGTCGACGAAGGTGGTCTTGCCGGACTTGCGGGTGGAGGGGGCGACTCCGGCCAGGCAGATGAGCGCTTCGGGGGTGGGGAACCGGGCCCGGCAGTCGCCGATCTCGGCGAGCAGCCGGGCGGCGTGCACGGTGCCGGAGCGGGGCAGCGAGGTGAAGATGTGCGCGTCGGGGTGCAGGGCCAGTTGCTCGGCGAGCTGGGTGTTCAGGGCCTTGATCTGGGTCACGAGGCTGGTCAGCACGGCCAGCAGCGCGCGGGTGATGTGCGCGCTGGCGGTGCCGTCGTGGCCGGTGGCGCCGCGGGGCGCGGCGGCCAGGCGGGCGTGCAGCCCGGCCGGGTCCTTGCGGCCGCTGTAGCCCTGGGCTTGCAGCCAGGCGGCCAGCCGGCCGGGCGACAGCCAGTCCGCGCGGTCCTGGCAGTCGAAGCGGCTCAGGAAGGCCAGGCTGATCGGGGAATCGAGGTCGGCGAACAGGCCGACCGCGCCGGGGAAGGCGATCTGGAGGTGGGCGCGCAGCTGGTTGCATACCGCGACACGGTGCGCGACCAGGTCTTTGCGGGCCCGGCAGGCCTGGCGCATGATGACGGTGGCCGGGCTGTCTGGCAGCAGCGGGCGCAGCCTGGCCCGGTCGGTGCGCAGCGTGTCGGCGAGCACGAACGCGTCGAACCGGTCGTCCTTGTTGCCCGCCGATCCGTACCGGCCGCGCAGGTTCTTCAGCTGGTTCGGGCTGATGACCACCACGGTCAGCCCGGCCTCCAGCAGCGCGTCCACGACCTTGCCGTCGGGCCGCTCGATCGCCACCTCGCCGACGCCGGCCCGGCGCAGCCGGCGCACCAGGCCGGTCAGGCCGCGAGCGGTGTGCCCGGCGATGAACTGCTGCACGATCTGGCCGGCCCTGTCGAGCAGGCAGACGGCGTGATCGCTGCTGGCCCAGTCGATGCCGCACGTCACGCCGCCTGGCGGGACTGCGGGCAGCGTGTTCGGGGGATACTCCATTACAGCCTCCTCGCTGCTAGCCCAGTGGGGAGGCACCCTTATGCGCGGTGCCGGGACGCGGCTGCCTGTCCGCTCACTGTTCGGCGCTCACCTGCGCATACAGCCCTGTTGACGGTCGGCGCGTCCCGGGTAACCACCAGATCCCGCAGAACTCATCTCGGACGTCAACAGCGTCAAGCGAGCAGGGCGGTGACCTGGTGGCACCTCGGGTGCATCAGCAGCCTCACAACTGCCGACATAAGGATGGTGCACCAGTGAGCGAGACCGGGAACAGCAGGCCGGCGGTGCTAGTGCTCGAGGACGGCACGACGTTCCACGGCACGAGCTTCGGCGCGGCCGGGGAGACCTTCGGCGAGATGGTCTTCAACACGGGCATGACGGGATACCAGGAGACGCTCACCGACCCTTCGTACTGCCGGCAGATCGTCGCGATGACCGCGCCGCACATCGGCAACACGGGGATCAACGACGAGGACCCGGAATCGCGGCAGATCTGGGTCAGCGGCTACGTTGTCCGCGAGCCGGCCCGGCGGGCGTCGAGCTGGCGGTCGCGGCGCAGCCTGCAGGACGAGCTGGCCGCCTGCGGCGTCACCGGCATCGCGATGCCCGGCACCAGGGCGCTGACCAGGCACCTGCGCGACCGGGGCGCGATGCGGGCGGGCATCAGCGCCGCCGGTGCCGACCCGCGCGAGCTGCTCGAGCGCGTGCTCGCCAGCCCGCAGATGACCGGCGCCGACCTCGCGCGCGAGGTCACCACGCCGCTGGCATACGTGGTCGCGCCGCCGGACGGCACTCCGGTACGGTACCGGGTCACGGCCGTGGACCTGGGCATCAAAGCGGCGACCCCGAGGTCGATGGCGGCGCTCGGCTGCGAGGTGCGGGTGCTGCCCGCGACCGCCACGGCCGCCGAGATCCTGGCCGGCCGCCCGGACGGAGTGTTCTTTTCCAACGGGCCTGGCGACCCGGCGGCGGCGGGCTACGCCGTCGAGGCCATGCGCGGCGTGCTCGAGGCCGGCCGGCCGGTGTTCGGGATCTGCTTCGGCAGCCAGATCCTCGGCCGCGCGCTGGGCCTGGACACCTACAAGCTGCGGTTCGGGCATCGCGGTGTGAACCAGCCGGTGCAGGACCTGCGCACCGCCAGGGTCCAGATCACCAGCCACAATCACGGCTTCGCGGTGGCGATGCCGGGCGAGCCTGGCCTCCCGTTCGACACTGCGTACGGGCCTGCCGAGATCACCCACGTCAACCTCAACGACGGCGTGGTCGAGGGCCTGCGGCTGCTGGACACGCCCGCGTTCGCGGTGCAGTACCACCCGGAGGCGGCGCCCGGACCGCACGATGCGGCGGCCCTGTTCGCCGAGTTCTGCGAGCTGATGGAGTCGAACCGTGCCTAAGCGCGCCGATCTGAAGTCAGTCCTGGTGATCGGCTCCGGTCCGATCATCATCGGCCAGGCGTGCGAGTTCGACTACTCGGGCACGCAGGCCTGCCGCGTGCTGCGCCAGGAGGGCATCCGGGTCAGCCTGGTCAACTCGAACCCGGCGACGATCATGACCGACCCGGAGTTCGCGGACGCCACCTACGTCGAGCCGATCACGCCGGACGTGCTGGAGAAGGTCATCGCCAGGGAACGGCCGGACGCGATCCTGCCCACGCTTGGCGGCCAGACCGCGCTCAACGCGGCCGTAGCCCTGCACGAGGCCGGCACGCTGGCCAAGCACGACGTCGAGCTGATCGGGGCCGGAATCGACGCGATCCGCGCGGGCGAGGACCGCAGCCGGTTCAAGGAGATCGTCACGGCCGTCGGCGCGGAGGTTCCGCGCAGCCGCATCTGCCACAGCCTGCCCGAGTGCGAGGAAGCCGCCGCCGAGCTGGGCTTCCCGGTCGTGATCCGGCCGTCCTTCACGCTCGGCGGCACCGGGTCGGGCGTCGCGCGCACGGCGGCGGACCTGCACCGCATCGCCGGAGCCGGTCTCGACGCCAGCCCGGTAACCGAGGTGCTGCTGGAAGAGTCGGTGCTCGGCTGGAAGGAATACGAGCTCGAGCTGATGCGCGACCGCCACGACAACGTCGTGATCGTCTGCTCGATCGAGAACATCGACCCGATGGGCGTGCACACCGGCGACTCCGTCACGGTGGCGCCCGCGATGACGCTGACCGACCGCGAGTACCAGCACATGCGTGACGTCGCGATCGCGACCGCGCGTGCGGTCGGGGTGGACACCGGCGGCTGCAACATCCAGTTCGCGGTGCAGCCGAAGACCGGCCGGATGGTCGTCATCGAGATGAACCCGCGCGTGTCGAGGTCCAGCGCGCTGGCCTCCAAGGCGACCGGCTTCCCGATCGCCAAGATCGCGGCGCGCCTCGCCATCGGGTACACGCTGGACGAGATCCGCAACGACATCACGGGCGAGACGCCGGCCAGCTTCGAGCCGGCCCTGGACTACGTGGTCGTGAAGGTGCCGCGGTTCGCGTTCGAGAAGTTCCCCGGTGCCGATCCCGAGCTGACCACGCACATGAAGTCGGTGGGCGAGGCGATGGCCATCGGCGCCAGCTTCGCCGAGGCGCTGCAGAAGGCGCAGCGGTCACTGGAGCAGCCGAGCGCGCCGCTGCACTGGCGGCAGCCGCCGGAAGACAAGGCCGACCTGCTGGCGCGGTGCGCGGTCCCGCACGACGGGCGGCTGTCGACGGTGCACCAGGCGCTTCGGGCCGGCGCATCGGTGGCGGAGGTCGCGGACGCGTCGGGGATAGATCCCTGGTTCGTGGATCAGATTCTCGGGATCGAGGAGATCGCTCGCGAGCTTCAGGAAGCAGCGTGCGGGCCAGCCGTGCCCGCCGCGTTGCTCGCCAGGGCCAAGGGCGCGGGATTCGCTGATGCCCAGCTCGCTCAGCTGATCGGCATGAGCGAGTCGCAGTGCCGCGAACTCAGGCACATGATGGGCGTGCGGCCCGTGTATCACACGGTGGATACGTGCGCGGCGGAGTTCGCGGCCCGGACGCCGTACCTGTACTCGACGTATGACCTGGAGTCGGAAGTCCCCGCCGGATCCAAGCCGAAGGTCATCATCCTGGGGAGCGGGCCGAACCGGATCGGGCAGGGCATCGAGTTCGACTATGCGTGCGTGCACGCGTCGTTCGCGCTGGCGGACGCGGGCTACGAGACCGTGATGGTCAATTGCAATCCGGAGACTGTGTCGACGGACTATGACACGTCGGACCGGCTGTATTTCGAGCCGCTGACGCTGGAGGACGTGCTGGAGGTGGTGGCGGCCGAGCAGGCCGCGGGCCCGGTCGTCGGCGTGATCGTGCAGCTCGGCGGCCAGACCCCGCTCGGCCTGGCCAGGGCGCTCGCGGCGGAGGGGGTGCCGGTGGTCGGCACCTCACCCGAGGCCATTCACCTGGCCGAGGACCGGGGCGAGTTCAGCCAGGTGCTCGAGGCGGCCGGACTGCCCGCGCCGCGGCACGGCACCGCCACGTCGGCGGAGCAGGCGACCGCGGTCGCCGATGAGATCGGTTACCCGGTGCTGGTCCGGCCGTCCTACGTGCTCGGCGGGCGGGGCATGGAGATCGTCTACGACGACGTGGCGCTCGCCGCGTACGTCCGGCGGGCCACCGAGGCCAGCCCGGACCACCCCGTGCTGATCGACCGGTTCCTGGACGACGCGATCGAGATCGACGTCGACGCGCTCTACGACGGCCACGAGCTGTTCCTCGGCGGCGTGATGGAGCACATCGAGGAGGCGGGCATCCATTCCGGCGACTCGGCCTGCGCGCTCCCGCCGATCACGCTGGGCCAGGAGTACATCCGGCTGATCCGCGAGTCGACCGAGGCCATCGCGCGGGGCGTCGGGGTGCGCGGGCTGCTGAACGTGCAGTACGCCCTCGCCGCGGGCGTGCTGTACGTGCTGGAGGCCAACCCCAGGGCATCGCGGACGGTCCCGTTCGTGTCCAAGGCGACCGCAGTGCCGCTGGCCAAGGCGGCGGCTCGGCTGATGCTCGGCGCCACCATCGCGCAGCTTCGGGCCGAGGGCCTGCTGCCTGCCGAGGGGGACGGCGGGACGCTGCCGCTGGACGCGCCGATCGCGGTCAAGGAGGCGGTGCTGCCGTTCAGCCGGTTCGCCGATGCCCGCGGCGAGGGAGTCGACACGATCCTCGGACCGGAGATGCGCTCTACCGGCGAGGTCATGGGCATCGACGAGGTGTTCGGTACCGCGTACGCCAAGTCACAGGCCGCGGCCTACGGGACGCTGCCGGTCAAGGGCCGCGCGTTCGTGACCGTGGCGGGCAAGGACAAGCGGAACATGATTTTTCCGGTCAAGCGGCTCGCTGACCTGGGTTTCGAGATCTGGGCGACGCGCGGCACCGGGGAGGTTCTGCGCCGGAACGGCGTCCGTGCCACTATCGTCCGTAAGCACAGCGAAGGCCGCGGACCGGACGGTGAGCCGACCATCGTGGAGCGGATCCTGGCCGGCCAGGTGGACCTGATCGTGAATACGCCGTTCGGCGGGCCGGGGCAGTCCGGGTTCCGCCGGGACGGGTATGAGATCAGGACGGCGGCAGTCCGCCGCAGCATCCCGTGCGTCACCACGGTGCAGGGCCTGTGGGCCGCCGTGCAGGGCATCGAGGCCATCAACAGGGACGAGGTAGGCGTGCGGTCGCTGCAGGAGCACGCGGCGCAGCTGCGCGGAAGCCGATGATGCACAGCGAGATGGAAGCCCAGGCCGGCCCCGTGCAGGTGCGCGGGACCGTGCTGACGGTGCGCCGGGTGGACGCGTACTACGCGATGACCCTGGTCGCCCCGGCCATCGCGGCGCGGTTCCGGCCGGGCCAGTTCATCACGCTGGCCGTCGGCGGTCCCGACACCTCGATGATGCTGAGCAGGGCATTCTCCATTCACGACGTGCGGCCGGACCACGGCGGGACGGTCGAGTTCGTGTTCGCCGTGCACGGTCGCGGCACGCGCTGGCTGGCGGAGCGCCGGGCCAGGGACGTGCTGGACGTCACCGGGCCGCTCGGGCGGCCGTTCCCGCTGCCGCGGGACCCGGCGAGCTGCCTGCTCATCGGCGGCGGCTACGGCAGCGCGCCGCTGTTCGCCCTGGCGGACCGGCTGCGCGAGCGCAGCTGCCAGGTGGACTTCCTGCTCGGTGCCGGGAGCGGCGACCGGGTCTTCGGCGCGCTGACGGCCCGCCGCACCGGGCGGACCGCGACGATCACCACCGAGGACGGCTCGCTGGGTTCCCGCGGGCTCGTCACGGACATGCTGGACCAGGTGATCCACGAGGCGCGCACCGACGTCATCTATGCGTGCGGCCCGATGCCGATGCTCCGCCAGGTCACCGCGCTCGCGGGCCGGTACGACATCCCGGTCCAGGCCGCGGTGGAAGAGGCGATGGCCTGCGGCATCGGCGTGTGCATGACCTGCGTGCTGCCGGTCATCGGCAGTGACGGGATCACCCGGATGTCGCGGTCCTGCGTGGACGGTCCGGTGTTCCGCGGCGAGCAGGTCCGCTGGGACGACGTCGGCACGATCCCGTTCGACGCATTCGGCGCGCCCGGCTGGGAACCCCGGTCCCGGCGGGCTTCGCAGTCAGTCGTGAACGGCGGCGGCTCCGCGGCGGCCGCGGCTGGGACTGGCCCTGGCCGCGGCCGCACCGCACCGCAGCGCTCCGACGGGAGGCCCGGGCATGGGGGTTGACCTGCGCACCAGGCTGGGCCATGTCGAGCTGCCGAATCCGATCCTGACGGCCTCGGGCTGCGCCGGGGCCGGGCGCGAGCTCGCCCAGTTCATGGACGTGTCGAAGATCGGCGCGATCGTCACCAAGTCGGTGATGCTCGCCCCGCGGTCCGGCCGGCCGACTCCGCGGATGGCGGAGACGCCGAGCGGGATGCTGAACTCGATCGGGCTGCAGGGTCCGGGCATCGACGCGTTCCTGCAGCGCGATCTGCCGTGGCTGCTGTCCAGGGGCGCCCGGGCGGTGGTCTCGATCGCGGGCGGCACCGTGGCCGAGTACGCGGACCTGGCCGGGCGCCTCTCCGAGGCGGCGGGCGTGACCGCGATCGAGGTCAATATCTCGTGCCCGAACGTCGAGCACCGGGGCCAGGTCTTTGCCTGCGACCCGGCCGCGTCGGGGGCCGTGGTCGAGGCGGTCCGCAGCAGGGCCAGATATGACATCCCGGTCTTCGCCAAGCTCTCGCCCGACGTCACCGATATCGTCGGCATCGCGAAGGCCTGTGTGTCCGCGGGTGCCGACGGCCTCTCGATGATCAACACGCTGCTCGGCATGGTGATCGACACGGCCACCACGCGGCCGCAGCTGGCCGGTCTGACCGGCGGCCTGTCCGGCCCGGCGATCAGGCCGGTGGCAGTGCGGTGCATCTGGCAGGTCAGGGAGGCGCTGCCCAACGTCCCGATCATCGGGATGGGCGGGGTCAGGACCGGACTGGACGCCCTCGAGCTGATCCTGGCCGGCGCGTCGATGGTCAGCGTGGGTACGACCATCTTTCACGACCCGTCGGCCTGCACGCGGATCCTGCGCGAGCTGGAGGAGGAGCTGACCGGCCGCGGCACCGAGCGGCTGGCCGACGTCGTCGGGCTCGCGCACCAGGCACGGACCATCGCCGGGCGCCCGCCGGGCCCCGGAGCGGCAGCGAGGAGGAGCTAAGTGAACGGCCACGCACCAATCGCCGTTGCGCTGGACGCGCCCGACCTGGAGACGGCGGCGCGCTGGGCAGGGCTGGTGACGCCGCATGTCAGCACCCTCAAGATCGGGCTTGAGCTGTACCTGCGGTACGGGCCGGAGGTGGTGGCGTCAGTCCGCGGCGCTAGCGGGGTGCAGATCTTCCTGGACCTGAAGCTGCACGACATCCCCGCCACTGTCGCCGCCGCCGCCCGTGCTGTCACGCGGCTGCGGCCCGCGCTGCTCACCGTGCACGCCGCGGCCGGCTCCGCCGCGATCCGCGCGGCTGCCGACGTGGCCCCGGCCACCAGGGTGGTCGCCGTGACGGTGCTGACGTCGCTCGGCGAGGCAGACCTGCAGCGGATCGGCCTGTCCGGCCCGGCAAGCGACGCGGTCCGGCGGCTGGCCGCCCTCGCGGTGGAAGCAGGGGCCCGCGGCCTGGTGTGCTCGCCGCAGGAAGTGGCCGCCGTCAGGGCCGAGGTGGGCGACGACATCCTGCTCGTGACGCCGGGTGTGCGCCCGGCCGGGACCGAGACACACGACCAGGCGCGGGTCGCCACGCCAGAAGAGGCCCTGCGGGCGGGCGCCGATCTGCTGGTGATCGGCAGGCCCATCACCGGCGCCGCCGACCCCGGTGCGGCCGCGGGCGCGATCGCTGCGTCGCTGCGGCGCGCCGAGGCGCTGCGTGGCTAGCCTCGGCGCGCCCAGGCACGCAAACCATGTCGTAACCGGCAGCAGATAACGCTGGTAACGCTGGCGATGACACGCCCCGCGAGCCCGAAAAAATTGCGCTACCTGCGAAAATGCAACTACGCTGAGTGCGCGGAGTTATACGGCGCGTCATATTGGATAATTTGTGCCGGTGCAAACGGAGGTTTACGTTGCCGAGGCGGGCCGAACTCGCTAGTTTCCCCTCGCGGAGCGACTTTTTCGATACGAAACCCGAGGTGACCTCGCGTGGCTCTTCCCCCACTCACCCCCGAGCAGCGGGCCGCGGCACTGGAGAAGGCGGCCCAGGCACGCAAGGACCGTGCCGAAGTCAAGAACCGGCTAAAGCACGGTGCTACATCCCTGCCTGCCGTCCTCAAGGAGGGCCAGACAGATGACGTCGTCGGCAAGATGAAAGTGTCGGCACTGCTGGAGTCCATGCCGGGCGTCGGCAAGGTGCGTGCCAAGCAGATCATGGAGCGGCTGGGAATCGCAGAGTCCCGGCGCGTACGCGGCCTCGGCGCCAACCAGCGCAGCGCGCTCGAGGCCGAGTTCGGCGGCGATATCTGACCGAGTCAGGCCAGTCGAGGGACGGGGTCGCGGCGCATCGGCACGCAGGCGCTCCGCGCGCTGAGCGCGCGTTGCACCGCCGCGTCCCTGTCCCCGCCAGGCTCACCGTGCTGTCCGGCCCGTCGGGGGTCGGCAAGAGCACGGTGGCCGCGCGGCTGCGCGCGGAATGCCCGTGGATATGGCAATCGGTATCGGTGACGACCAGGCCGCCGCGGCCGGGCGAGATTGACGGCCGCGAGTATTTCTTCGCCAGCGACGACCAATTCCGGCGAATGGTCGCCGAGGGCGAATTGCTCGAGTGGGCCGAGAATTACGGCAACTGGTACGGCACCCAGCGGCGGCCGGTCCGGGACCGGCTGGCCGAGGGCGAGCCCGTACTGCTCGAGATCGACGTCAAGGGCGCGCGTCAGGTGCGCGCCGCGGTACCGGATGCCCTGCTGATCTTCCTGGCGCCGCCGTCGTGGGAGGAGCTCGTGCGGCGGCTCACCGGCCGCGGCACCGAATCGCCGGAGGTTATCCGGCGCCGGCTCGACGCCGCCCGCAGCGAGCTCGCGGCCGAAAGCGAATTCGATATCACCCTGGTGAATACATCCGTCGAGGACGCCTGCGGCCAGCTGGTAGAGTTGATGCTTGCTCAGCAGGCCCCCGCCCGTTAGGGCCCGCGCCCCGCTAGGCGGGGCACAGCCTGCATCCCCAGATCCGGAAGGCACACGTGGCAGCGACTCCGGCCGCAGAAGGCATTATCAACCCGCCGATCGACGACCTGCTCGAGGTCGTGGACAGCAAGTACGGCCTCGTGATCATGGCGTCGAAGCGGGCAAGGCAGATCAACGCCTACTACGCGCAGCTGGGCGAGGGCCTGCTGGAATACGTCGGACCGCTGGTCGAGACCCGGGTCCAGGAGAAGCCGCTGTCGATCGCGCTACGCGAGATCAGCGAGCGGCTGCTGACCGCGGAGACGCCCGAGGCCTGACCGGCACACGCCAGCCGGGAGAAGGCTCATGCGCGTTGTCCTCGGCGTCGCCGGCGGCATCGCCGCCTACAAGGCATGCGAGCTGCTCAGGCTGCTCACCGAGTCCGGCCATCAGGTCCGGGTCGTGCCGACCGCCGCGGCGCTCAACTTCGTCGGCGCGGCGACCTGGGAAGCGCTCTCGGGGCAGCGCGTCAGCACGAGCCCGTGGGACGACGTGCACGAAGTTCCCCATGTCCGGATCGGTCAGGAGGCCGATCTCGTGCTGGTCGCGCCCGCCAGCGCGGACCTGATGGCACGGGCCGCGGCGGGGATGTCCGATGACCTGCTCACCGCCGTGCTGCTCACCGCTCGCTGCCCGGTGGTGTTTGCGCCCGCGATGCACACCGAGATGTGGGAGCACGCGGCGACCCGGGCGAACGTCGCCACCCTGCGGGCCCGTGGCTGCCTTGTGATCGAGCCGGCGTCTGGCCGGCTGACCGGCAAGGACACCGGCCCGGGCAGGCTGCCGGAGCCGGCCGAGTTGTTCGCGGTCGCGCAGCGCGTCCTGGCCAGGGGAGTGGCGGGGCTGGGGGCCGACCTCACGGGCCGCACCGTGCTGGTGTCGGCCGGCGGCACCAGGGAGGAGCTGGACCCGGTCCGCTTCCTGGGTAACTGGTCTTCCGGCCTGCAGGGCTACGCGCTGGTCAGGACCGCGGTGAGCCGGGGCGCGGAGGTCACGCTCGTGGCTGCGAACACCGACCTGCCTGACCCGGCAGGAGCCAAGGTCATCAGGGTCAGGTCCGCAATCGAGCTGCGGGCCGAGCTGCTGACCGCCGCGCCGGAAGCGGACGCGGTGGTCATGGCTGCCGCGGTGGCCGACTTCCGGCCCGCCGTGCGCAGTACCGAGAAGCTCAAGAAGACCGGCGCGCCGCCCGATCCGATCGCGCTGACCGAGAACCCGGACGTGCTGCGTGACCTCGTCGCGGCCAGGCAGCGGCCAGGGCAGCTGATCGTCGGATTCGGCGCGGAGACCGGCGACGTGCTCGCCAACGGCCGGGCCAAGCTCGCGCGCAAGGGCTGTGACCTGCTGGTGGTGAACCAGGTCGGGGACGGCCTGGCGTTCGGGACCGCCGATAACGAGGTCGTCGTGCTCGGCGCGGACGGCACCGAGGTGAGCCTGCCGCGCGGGCCGAAGGAGCAGATCGCCGACGGCATCTGGGACCTGATCAGCACCCGCCTTGGCTGACCGGCTGCCGGCCGCGGCTGCCAGCCGGGGGCGCGAGCTGACCGAGGTGGCGCCCGGTGTCCTGGTGGCGACCGCGGTGCAGTACACGACCACGAGCACGGTCGTCCGCGGCCCGGGTGGCGGCTGCCTGGTCGCAGATCCGGCGGTCACGGTGTCCGAGGTCACCGGGCTCGCGGCGGCGGTCGCGGCGCTCGGGCTGCGGCCGGAGGCAGGCTGGGCCACGCATCCGCACTGGGATCACGTGCTGTGGGCGGCGGAGCTCGGCGACGTGCCGCGGTACGCGACGGCCGCGGCTGCCGCGGTGGCGGAGCGGGAGCGGGCTGGCCTGATCGACGGGGTCACCGAGTCGGCGCCGGGCCATGACCTGGAGCTGTTCGGCCGGCTGACGCCGCTCGCGGGCGAGGTTGTGCCCTGGCGCGGACCGGAGGCGCGGGTGCTCCGGCACGATGGGCATGCGCCCGGCCATGGCGCGCTGTACCTGCCAGCGTCCGGCGTGCTGATCGCCGGCGACATGCTCTCTGATCTCGAGATCCCGCTGCTGGCCTGCGATGAGCCCGACCCGGTCGGCCGGTACGGGGCCGGGCTTGAACTGCTGGCGAGCCTCGACGGAGTGCGCGTGCTGGTGCCCGGCCACGGTCACGTCGCAGATCGGGCCGAATACCGCCGGCGCGTCCGGGCAGATCTGACCTACCTTGCCGATCTCGAGCGCGGAACCGGCTCGGCAGGCGAGGATGAGCGCATCGGCACGTCCTGGCTCAGGGCCGAGCACGACCGGCAGTTCGCGTTCCTGCACGGCTGAACCGGGCCGCATGCGGCGAAGTGGCGGCCGCACCAATACAATTCGGCGAGGCATCGGCTCGCACCAGGCGAGCGGCCGTCCCGGCCAAGGCGGAGGAAAGGGTACGTAGTGGCGCGTCGTCTGTTCACATCGGAGTCTGTCACTGAGGGTCATCCGGACAAGATGGCCGACCAGATCAGTGACGCGATCCTGGACGCCATGCTCAAGGGCGACGTCCGCAGCCGGGTGGCGGTGGAGACGCTCATCACAACCGGCCAGGTGCATGTCGCCGGGGAGGTGACGACCGACACCTACGTGGACATTCCCGGCATCATCCGGGAGAAGGTCCTGGAGATCGGCTACGACTCCTCGGCCAAGGGCTTCGACGGCTCGTCCTGCGGCGTGCTGGTGTCGATCGGCTCGCAGTCGCCCGACATTGCCCAGGGCGTGCGCGAGGCGGTCGAGCACCGCGAGGGCGAGGGCACCGACGAGCTCGACCGCCAGGGAGCAGGCGACCAGGGCCTGATGTTCGGGTACGCCTGCCGCGACACCGCCGAGCTGATGCCGCTGCCTATCACTCTCGCGCACCGGCTGGCCCAGCGGCTGTCCCAGGTCCGCCGCGACGGCACCGTGCCGTACATCCGCCCGGACGGCAAGACCCAGGTGACCATCGAGTACGCGGGGGACCAGGCGGTACGCCTGGACACCGTCGTCGTCTCCACCCAGCACGCGCCGTCGATCGACCTTGACGGCCTGCTCGCCCCCGACATCCGCGAGCATGTCGTGGAGCCGGTGCTGGCCGCCATGCGCCTGGACCTGGACACGGCCGGCTACCGGCTGCTGGTCAACCCGACCGGCAGGTTCGAGGTCGGCGGCCCGATGGGCGACGCCGGCCTTACCGGCCGGAAGATCATTATCGATACGTACGGCGGAATGGCCAGGCACGGCGGCGGCGCGTTCTCCGGCAAGGACCCGTCCAAGGTCGACCGCAGCGCCGCATACGCGATGCGCTGGGTTGCCAAGAACGTCGTGGCCGCCGGCCTGGCGGACCGGTGCGAGGCGCAGGTCGCCTACGCGATCGGCAAGGCCAAGCCGGTCGGCCTGTTCGTCGAGTGCTTCGGTACCGAGAACGCGCCGGTGGAGCGGATCCAGGACGCGGTGCTGCAGGTCTTCGACCTGCGCCCGGCGGCCATCATCAGGGACCTGGACCTGCTGCGCCCGATCTACTCGCAGACCGCCGCCTACGGCCACTTCGGCCGCGAGGAGCCGGACTTCTCGTGGGAGCGGACCGACCGTGCCGAGGCGCTGAAGTCGGCAGTCGGGTCCTGATCCTCGCGACGCACGGCGCGGCAGGGATTCCCGCAGCGCGGGGCTCTTCCGGGTCGGCTCGCTGGCCTGGTCGTTCGGTAACTCGATATGAGCCAGTTTGTAGTTGCCCAGACAGCGATACGGTGTAGCTTTTACGATCTTTAGCTATGTCTGATCCATTCGACGCTGGTCTGGTGAGGGATGTCTGAACCCAGCAGCCCCGGCACCGAGGCTGTCGCGACCAACGGCCAGCGGGCGAGCGGCTCCGGCCAGGATCAGGACTCCGCCGCCGGCCAGGCGGCGCCGCCGGATCCGTGGTTCGAGCCCGTCCCGCACACCGAGGGAACGTCGGGGGACAACGGGCCGCCCGGCGACGGCGGCGCGTACACGGGGGAAGTCTCAGATGACACCGGATGGTTCCTGCGCACCGGCAGGGCCGGCCTGCTGCCGGATTCGATGACGGAGTCGTGGGAGGAGTCCGGCCAGCCCGCGGGCCGGGCGGACACTGCGGGCGCGCCCCCGTGGGCCGGCGACCAGGCCCAGCAGGGCCCGCACGAGCCGCCGCCGTGGGAGTCGGGTCCCTGGCCGGGCCCCGGGGAGGACCGGCCGCAACTTGCGCCGGCCGGCACGCCGGCTGCGCCGGGCCCGGTGTCGCCGGCGGCCGCCGACACGGGTAACTGGCAGGCCACCGCCGCTGTCGGCGCGAGCATCCTGCCGATCGTGCTGCCCGGCCTGGCGCTAGGCGTGGTCGGGCTGCGGCGATCGCGCGTCACCGGCACCGGGCGGACGGCGTCGTGGGCAGCGATCGCGCTGTCGCTGGTGTGGGCCGTGATCCTGATCGTGTGGGTCGCCAGTTCCGGCGGCACCGCGGCCGGGGCGTGCGGTGGTTACGAGAACGCAGTGAGCATCCAGGTCTCCCAGGTCAGCCGCGACCTGTCGACCGGCGCACCACAGCCGGTAGTGAACGCGGACCTGCGGCAGGCGATTACGCAGGCGAACTCGGCCGCGGCGCAGGCCCAGCAGGTGACTGCGCGCAACGCGATGGCGACGCTGACGGCCAGCCTGCTGCAGGTAGCGGCCGACGCGTCGGCCTCCGACGCGGCGAAGCGGCAGCGGGTGGCCGCCGCGGAGGCCGCGATGGCGCAGGCCTGCAAGGCCTGAGCCGCGGCCGGACTGGGCCCAGATCCAATCCAGCCCAGCCGCAGCCAGCCCAGCCGCAGCCAGCCCAGCCGCAGCCAGCCCAGCCGCAGCCAGCCCAGCCACAGCCAGCCCAGCCAGCTAACACCATGCCAGCGGCCGAGCGTGCGGGCACCCGCACGCATCGCGTGACCGCGTTACGCGGCAGTTCTGATCTGATTGCCTCCACGCGTGGTGCTCACGTAACGTGATCGGATCTGCGCGTTGCGTATCGGGAGGTGCCTAGTGTGGCTAGCGGTCGATCTGACTGCCAGGGTGGTCATCGGCGGCAGCCTGATCCTGGCGGGCCTCACGAAGTTAGTCTCGACGGTTGCCTGGCGGCAGCTGTGGCTGGCGGCTCACCGGCTGCTGCCGCGGCGGCTCGCGCGGCCGGCGGCACTCGGGCTGCCGGCGGCCGAGACGGCCGTCGGCCTCGCGATGCTGTCGGGCGTGCTCGGGGCGGCATCGATGCTGGCGGCCGCAGCGCTGCTAGGGCTGCTCGCGCTCGGGGTCACGGTCGCCCTGGCGAGTGACCGCGAGGTCTCCTGCCATTGCCTGAGCATGGTGGGCGAGGTCATCTCCTGGCGCGGAGTCGCGCGCAACGCGGCCCTCGCTCTGCTGGCCGCCCGCTGCGGCTGGCCCGGTGCTGCCGGGAGTGGGACTGGCTGGCCGGGGGGTCGTGAGCTGCTGGGCGGCACCGCGATCGGCTGGCCCGGGCAGCTTCTCGCGCTGGCGGCAGCGGTCGTCGCTGCCCACGCCGGCGCGGCAGCGGTGCGCGCGGCACGGCGCCGTCGCGCGCTGGCCGCGATAGCGCGGCGGCCGGGCAGCCCCGCAGCCGGCGTCGGGGCACCGGGCGTCCCGGCACCGGACGTCGCGCCGGGCGTCCCGGCACCGGATGTCTCGGCGTAGGCCGTGGCCATCACCGTCGTCGGCGAGTTCGCCGTCTTCTCCGGCTACGCGAGCATGAACGAGTACGTTGTGCTCGGCATGCACCGGGCCGGCGCGAGGCTTAGCCTCCAGCCGCAGTTCCTCGACACGGTCGGATGCTCGGCGGAACTGCTGGAGATATGGGCTCGGTCGCGGCCGCACGTCGACGGTCCCGTGCTGTACACCAGCTGGATGCGGCCGGACCTGGCCTGCTTCGCCGGCACCGAGCTGTACATCCGGTCCATGTTCGAGGCCAGCCGGCTGCCGGCCTCCTGGCCGGCCCGGCTGAACACCGGCCGGGCCGTGATCGTGCCATCGACCTTCGTGGCGGACGCGTTCCGCGCCAGTGGCGTGCGCGTCCCGATCGAGGTGGTGCCCGACGGAATTGATCCGGACGCGTACCCGTACCTCGAGCGCCCGCGCCGGGACACGGTGACCACGCTGGTGGTGAGCGCCGTGTACAACCGGCTGACCGGGCTGCCGGGCATTGCCGACCGCAAGCACCTGGGGGAGGCGGTAGCCGCCTGGCAGCAGGCCTTCGACGGTGACCAGAGCGCGCGGCTGATCCTCAAGTGCCGGTTCGGGCGGGCGGAGGACTTTCCGGCCGACCCGCGCGTCACGCTCGTGGCGGAGGAAGAGCGAACCCGCGGTATCGCGCACTGGTACCGGCAGGCCGACGTGCTGCTCGCGCTCGGCAGCGAGGGCTTCGGGCTGCCGCTGATCGAGGGCATGGCCACCGGCCTGCCGGTGATCGCGCTCGCGTCCGAGGGGCAGGGCGACATCTGCCGGGATGCGGCGGGCCTGCTGCTGCCGGTGCAGCCGGCTAGCTGGGAGCCGCACCTGCACGAGGGGCGTGAGGAGTGCGGGGTGCGCGGCGTGCCGGGGGTCGCCGACGTGGCCGCCAGGCTGCGCTGGGTGGCAGCGCACCGGGAGGAGGCGGCCGAGATGGGGCGGGCGGCCGCTGCCTGGGTGCACGCGCACCGCAACGTCTGGTCCTACGGCCCGGCCGTCCTCGACGTGATCGAGCGGCGCACGCGATACCGCCGCGGCCTGCGCAGGACGGAGCGGCGGGCCGCCGCTGGCGCACTCCGTCGGCTGGCTCTGGTAGGACAGGAGCGTGGCAGGCGAGGCAGCCAGGACGCGGCGCCGGGCAGCGCGCGCTGACCGACGGCCCGCGCCGGTCCTGCCTGTGGCCCGCGTCGTCGTCGAGGTCTCGCTGCCGAACCTGGACCGGCCGTTCGACTACCTGGTGCCAGCTGCCCTGGATGCGGCCGCGGTACCTGGCTGCCGGGTCCGGGTCAGGTTCGCGGGCCGGCTGACGTCGGGCTTCCTGCTGGAGCGCGCGGCCTGGTCCGAGCACCAGGGGCGGCTGGCCTATCTGGAGCGGGTGGTCTCGTCCGAGCCCGTGCTCAGCCCGGAGATCGCTGGCCTCGCCCGTGCGGTCGCGGACCGCTACGGCGGCACCATGGCGGACGTACTGCGGCTCGCGATCCCGCCCCGGCACGCCGCGGCCGAGCGAGCGCCGCACGGCCATCCGGCCGATGCCGCCGCCGGGCCGCCGCCGGAGCGAGGGCCCGCGCCGGGAACCGGGCGCCGTCCGGATCCCGGCTCCTGGGACCGGTACGAGGCGGGCCCGTCCTTCCTTGCCGCGCTGGCGGACGGGCGCAGCCCGCGGGCCGTCTGGTCGGCGCTGCCCGGCCCGGACTGGCCGGACGAGGTGGCACGCGCGGCGGCCGCGACGGCGGCAGGCGGCCGCGGAACCGTCATCGTGGTGCCCGACGCGCGCGACCTCGCTCGCGTCGACGGCGCGCTCGGCATGCGGCTCGGGCCGGGCAGGCACGTCGTGCTGTCCGCGGACCTGGGCCCGGCAGAGCGGTACCGGCGCTGGCTGGCCGCGGCGCGTGGCGAGGCGGTGGTGGTCGCCGGGCTCA
>Ga0335078_10003396_pt1 | contig 23742 bp, 19 predicted proteins | sample Lox_Sample_32_FD_206711 | JGI IMG/M metagenome (GOLD analysis project Ga0335078, IMG submission 206711) | Soil microbial communities from Loxahatchee National Wildlife Refuge, Florida, United States - Lox_Sample_3.2 | ecosystem: Environmental > Terrestrial > Soil > Wetlands | place: USA... | reverse complement strand
CCAGCGCGCCCGCGAGCGCCGCCCGCCCGAGCGCCGGCCCGCGGCCGGGGACCTGCCGCCCGAGTACGACGATGCCGATCATGCCCGCCGCGGCGCCGAGCACGTCCAGGTGGCCGGCCGCGATGAGGCCCCAGATCAGCAGCGGATTGAAGGTCCACAGCACGTGCGCGCGGAGTCTTCTGGCCGGATCGGTGCGCAGCATCCGGTCTGCGACAAATGCGACGGCGCCGAAGGCCAGGGCGTTCCACAGCTTGAGCCAGAGCACAACCCTGGCCGGCGAGTCGCCGCCCAGCCTGGCCGCCAGGTACTGCTCGAACGTCGCGACCGGCCCGTACAGGCTCACCTGATGCTGCCAGCGCCAGGGCACCGAGTGGCCGAAACCGGGGTCGGACACGCGGAGCAGGTGCGGAGCGGCCAGGTACGGGTTATGCCCGAGCAGCAGCAGCCGCCCGTACGAGGCGTAGTCCAGCACGTCGGTGGAGCCGGCGGGCGGCAGCACCGCGAGCACGGCGACCGCCGCGCAGGCCGCGATCAGCAGGGGGCGCAGCCGCGGCCTGGCCCCGCGGCGGGCCGCGGTCAGCCCCGCGATCACGCCCGCGGCACCGAGCCCGCCCGAGAGCCAAAGCCCGGACACGACGAGGCGCCTGGGCACCTGGAGGCCGGACGCCGCGAACGGGAGGCCGGAGGCCGGCAGCCGCAGCGGCGGGTACATCCAGTCCTGCCGCAGCAGGTCGGCGCCGATCATGATCAGCAGCGAGCCGGCGATGCAGGCCAGGGCCAGCCAGCCCAGCAGCGCGGTCGGCACGCCACGGCCGCCGGGGCGCCTGCTGGCCAGGTCACCGCCGGGATGCGCGCCCGTCCTGGACTCGGTGTCGGTCATCCGTTCCTTCGGCAGCGGCGGCGCCCGCGGGCCCGGCGCCGGCGGATCGGGCCGACTATTCCCGGCCGCCCCCGCCGCCACGCGGACCAGTCAGCATGTGTTTGCCGTGAGCCCGGCCGCCGAGCGCGTATTGATGACCCTGTCTGGCCCGATCCCGGCCCGCTCGGCGCGCTCGCAGCCGTTGTCGAGCCAGTCCAGCTGGCCAGGGGCATGCGCGTCGGTATCGACCGCGAACAGGCAGCCCGCCTCGGCCGCCAGCCGGATCAGGTCGTCCGGCGGATCCTGCCGCTCCGGCCGGCAGTTGATCTCGACCGCCACCCCGTGGGCACTGCACGCGGCGAATACCGCCGTAGCGTCGAACGCCGACTGCGGCCGCCCGCGGCCCAGCACCATCCGGCCCGTGCAGTGCCCGAGCACGTCCACGTGCGGGCTGGAGACGGCCGCCAGCATCCGCGGCGTCATCTCCTCGGCCGGCGCCCGCAGCCTGGAGTGCACGCTCGCCACGACGACATCCAGTTCGGCCAGGAGGTCGTCGCGCTGGTCGAGGCTGCCGTCCTCGAGGATGTCCACCTCGATCCCGGTAAGCAGCCGGAACGGCGACAGCTCCGCGTTCAGCCGCGCCACCAGCTCGAGTTGTGCCTCGAGACGCTGTGCCGACAGCCCGCTCGCCACGGTCAGCCGCGGCGAGTGGTCGGTCAGCGCCATCCACTCGTGGCCGAGCGCGATGGCCGCGTCCGCCATCTCGGCGGGCGGGCTGCCGCCGTCGGACCAGTCCGAGTGCGTGTGACAGTCCCCCCGCAGCGCCGCGCGCAGCCGGGTGCGCTCGGGCACGCCGGCCTCCGCCAGCAGGCGGGTCAGGTAGGCGGGCTCCTCCCCCGCGTGCGCCTGCGCGATGGCCTCGGCCGTCGCCGGCCCGATGCCCGCCAGTTGCTGCAGCGAGCCGTCCCTGAGCCGCCGTTCCAGCTCGGGCCGTGGCAGGTCCTGGACGACCTGCGCAGCCCGCCGGAACGCGCGCACCCGGTAGGTGGGCGCCCCGGCCCGCTCCAGCTGGAACGCGATCTGGTGCAGCGCTCGGACCGAGTCCATGGCCAGAGGCTACTTGGCGGCGAGCCGCTCAGCGATGCGCGGCCCAGCGCGCGGCTGGCGTGTCTATGCCGACCCCGCCGGTCATCCGTTCTGCCCGGTCGGAACCTAGCGGTCGGGCCGCGCATGGCACGTCTGGTTCACCGCGGCGCCCGTCGATTACTGTGCAGCGCTCGCGCGCACAGCGTAGTGAGCCAGGCGAAGCCCGTGACGATGCTGATGCGCTGGAACAGCCCGCCAACACGGACGAGCCGGGCCGCCTGGCCGAAGCCCGCCCCGGCCATGGCCATGGTCGCGAGCATGGTCACCGCGGTGCCCGCGCCGTAGAGCCCGGCGCCGGGCCGGCCGGCCCGCCAGTCCTGCCGCCCGCTGGCGAGTGCGGCCGCGGGCAGGCCGGCGAACACCGGGACGGCGGCCAGGTTGTGCGCGGTGCCGGCCCGGCTCGGCCGGGTGAGCGCATCGGGAGTGCCCGGCGGGTAACCGCTGACCGGATCGGTGGTGAAGACAGCCGACGCGATCAGTCCCGCGCCTGCGGCGCCGACCAGGACCGGCACCGCCCGGCTGGCGGCGGGGTCGGCAGCGCGCGCCAGGCCTGCCGCCCCGGCCAGGAACAGCGTTCCTGCCACCGCGAAGTTGCTGGTCTGGATCCAGCCGCGCGGTCCGAGCGCCAGGGAGCTGACAGGATGCCGCAGCGGCCGGTAGCCGTCCCGGACGGCACCCTCGAGCAGGAAAGCGGTCACGAAGATCGGGCCTGCCGCGACACCGCAGCGCAGCAGACCGCGGGTCAGGGAATGCCGCGGGCCCTCGGTGCGTGCGGAGGTCACGAGGGAAGCGTAGCGGGCTCGCCGCGGCGGCCGTGTTCGCCGGTGATGGCCGTCGCGGCGCACGAGAGGTTCTCGTCGAGGATCTGCGCCGGTGGGTGCGGACACGTACCTCGTCGCAGGCACGCGCGAGCCGTTCTTCCTGCGGAACGCCGCTCGGTGGGCGGGCGCGGCCGACCACAGATGACCACCGTCGTCGGGACCGCCAGGCCTGCACCGGTCCTCGGCCGGCAAGCCGAACCCTGTCCGCGGGATGTGACCACGACGGCCGGAATTGCCGCCGGGCCCGCGCGGTTACCGGTGGTCATGACGTACCAGTCGGCCGCCCCGGTCGATTCCGCTGACGTGTCCTTCACCAGCGAGGGCATCTCGCTGGCCGGCACCCTGCACCTGCCAGTCCGCGACGCGGTCCTGCCGGTGCCCGGCGTCGCCGTGACCGGGCCCTTCACCGGCGTCCGCGATCAGGTCGCGGGCACCTACGCGCGCGGGCTCGCGCGGGCCGGCTTTGCCGCGCTGGCGTTTGACCACCGCGGCTTCGGTGATAGCGGCGGCCGGCGCTGGCACGAGGACAGCCAGGGCAAGGTGGCCGACCTGCGGGCGGCCGTCAGTTTCCTGCAGTCCCGGCCGGAGATCGACGGCGACCGCATCGGGGTCCTCGGCGTCTGCCTCGGCGGCGGATACGCGGTCCGCGCCGCGAGCCAGGACCCGCGCGTCCGCGCCGTGGCCGGCGTGGCGGGCGGCTATAACAGCCCCGCCTGGTTCGCCGCGCAACTCGGCCCGGTCGCCTACCGCGAAGCCCTGGCCTCGTTCCTGGCCGGCTATGACGAGTACATGCCGGCCGTCGCGCCGGGCGGCGGCGAGGCAGCAATGGCGGGCGACGAGCCTTACGCCTACTACGGCACCGAGCGGTCCCGCTCGGCCAGCTGGGCCAACAAGGTCACGCGCGGCTCGCTGCACTCGCTCATGACGTTCGACGCGCTCGGCGCGGCGCCCCTGCTTGCCCGGACCCCGCTGCTGGTCGTGCACGGCAGGGCCGATGCGTTCTGCTCCCCGGACCTCGCCGCGGCGCTGCACGAGCAGGCGCCGGGCGACAGGGAGATCGTCTGGCTCGACAGCTCGCTGCACATCGACCTGTATGACACCGAGCCCTACCTCAGCCAGGCGACCGCCGCGGTGACGGACTTCTTCGCCCGGACGCTGTAGCGCGGGCGGCCGCAGTCAGCCCGTGTAGTAGGCGTCCGCGACCGCCAGTGCCTCGTCCAGGATCGCCAGGCCCTCCTTGGCCTCGGCGTCGGTGATCGTGCACGGCGGCACCACGTGCAGCCGGTTGTAGTTGGTGAACGGCATCAGGCCGCGCGCCCTGCAGTCCCTGACCAGCGCGTTCATGGCCTCCGACGAGCCGCCGTATGGGGCCAGCATCTCCCGCGTCTCGCGGTTCGCGACCAGGTCGAGCGCCCAGAACACGGCGGTCCCGCGAACCTCCCCGATCACCGGGTGCCGCTGCGCAAGCCCCAGCAGCCCCGGGCCGAGCACCTCCGCGCCGATCCGCACCGCGTTGCCGATTATGTCCTCGTCCTTCATCGCGTCGATCGTCGCGGTGATCGATGCGCAGGCCAGCGGGTGGCCGGAGTACGTCAGGCCACCGGGGAACACCCGCTCGTCGAACGTCGCCGCGATCGGATCGGAGATGATGACCCCGCCGGCCGGAACATAGCCGGAGTTGGCACCTTTCGCGAACGTGATCAGGTCCGGCACGACGCCGTGGTCCTCAACCGCGAACCAGCGCCCGGCCCGGCCGAACCCGCACATCACCTCGTCCGCGATGTACGCGATTCCGTACCGGTCGCACAGTGCGCGCACGCCGGCGAGGTAACCAGGTGGCGGGATCAGCACGCCCGCCGTGCCGACGATGGTCTCGAGCAGCACCGCGGCGATGGTAGCCGGTCCCTCCATCTGGATGACCTGCTCCAGGTGCTGCAGCGCCCGCTGTGACTCCTCCTGCGGCGTCGACGCCCAGAACGCCGACCGGTACAGGTAGGGGCCGAAGAAGTGCACATGGCCGGTCGCGTACTCGTTGGGCCAGCGCCGTGGGTCGCCCGTCGACGTGATCGCGGCGCCGGTGTTCCCGTGATACGAGCGGTAGAAGCTGAGCACCTTGTCGCGACCCGTGTGCAGCCGCGCCATCCGGATCGCGTTCTCGTTGGCGTCCGCCCCGCCATTGGTGAAGAACACCTTCTCCATTCCGGCGGGCGCGAGGGCCGCGATCCTGGCGGCGGCCTCCCCGCGCGCCTCGTTGGCGTGCTGCGGCGCGATCGTGGTGAGCTTCGCCGCCTGCGCGGCGATCGCCGCCGTCACCGCCGGGTGCTGGTGACCGATGTTGGTGTTCACCAGCTGGCTGGAGAAATCCAGGTACCGGTTGCCGTCGAAGTCCCAGAAGCAGGATCCCTCGGCCGCCGCGATCGGCAGCGGGCTGAGCGCCTTCTGCGCGGACCAGGAATGGAACACGTGTGCCCGGTCCATCGCGACAACCTCGGCGCCGCGCGCCGGATCGGACCTGAATTCTGTCATCGGACTTCTTCCTCGACGAGGCTGTCTAGCTGCGAAAATCCTAGCATCGGCGGGGGAACGGGCCGGTTTACACGTTGCCGCACGGCCTGCCCGCGGGCTTACGCATCGTCAGCTCGCCACCGCGCCCGCACCAGCCCGGCAACCTGCTCACGCGGCAGGCCGGGGCTACGGTGCCCGTCCCTGCCCACCATCTCCCCGGCTGCGACCAGGGAGTTGACGACCGCCTCCTCGGTGGCCTGGACGACCGCCTCGTAGAACGGGTCAAGCGCGCCCCAGGGCACGAACCTCAGCTCGTCATAGCGGCCCGGCTCCCCCTCTCGCGCCCGGCCGCCGTGCGTGATCGCGCCTGGATTGCCGACCGAGAACGCCAGGAACAGGTCACCGGAGAAGTGCGAGCCCGTCGTCCCAGTCCTGGCCAGGCCCAGCGTGACCCGCCGCGCCAGCGCCTTGCACTGGTGCGGCAGCAGCGGCGCGTCCGTGGCTACGATCGCGATGACGGACCCCGCTCCGGGCGGCGCCGCGTAGTACGACTCCATCGGATTGTCCCCGGCCAGCAGCTCGCCGAGCGGCAGTCCCGCGATCGTGAGCTCGCGCCGCCGGCCGAAGTTGGCCTGCACGAAGGCGCCGACTGCATAGCCCGTGCCGGCGTAGTCCACCAGCCGCGAGGAGGTACCCGAGCCGGCCTTGAACTGGTAGCAGTTCATCCCGGTGCCGCCGCCGACGGAACCCTCGGCGACCGGCCCGACGGTGGCGGCGTCGAGCGCGGCGATTCCGTCTTCCTCGCTGACATGGTGGCCGCTGGTGTCGTTGAGGTAACCGTCCCAGGTCTCGGCCGCGACCGGCAGCAGCCACGACTCGGCGAGCTCCGGGTGGCGCCGGGCCGTCCAGGCCACGATCGCCGCGTGCATCACGCCGACGGCGTGCGTGTTCGTGATGCCCACCGGCCCGCAGAATGTGCCCGATTCCTCGATCCACGAGACCCCGGTCATCTCGCCGTTCCCGTTCTGGGAGAAGAAGCCGGCGGCGACCGGATCGCCCGCGCCCGCCGCCCCGCGCGGGTGGATCGCGGTGACACCGGTGCGGACGCTGTCACCGGATATCAGCGTGCGGTAGCCGACCTGCACGCCCGGTACGTCGGTGATCGCGTTCCAGTGCCCCGGCGTCCCGCCGAACGGAATGCCCAGGTCGCGCGCCCTCGGTGCCATCAGGGCTGGTCCGCGTCCAGCGCCGCGTGCCGCAGGTTCCACGCCCGCCCGCGCGGTGGCAGGATCACGACCGCGCGGCCCGCCGAGCCACGAGCTGCGGCCCTTTGAACGAACGCCAGACCAGCGCGATGATGAACACCGACGAGGCCGGGGTGACCCCCGACAGCTTTCGCTGACATCATGTTCTTTGCCTGCCCGGCTATGCATTCACCGGGAAGCCGAGGTTCACGCCGCCGTGGCTGGGGTCCAGCCAGCGTGAGGTGACGGCCTTGCCGCGGGTGTAGAAGTGCACGCCCTCGGTTCCGTGCACGTGCGTGTCCCCGAACAGCGAGGACTTCCAGCCGCCGAACGAGTAGAACGCCATCGGGACCGGGATCGGCACGTTGACGCCGACCATGCCGACCTCGACCTCGTGCGTGAACCGGCGGGCCGCTCCCCCGTCGTTGGTGAAGATCGCGGTGCCGTTGCCGTACGGGCTGCCGTTGATGACCTCGAGTGCCTCGGCGTAGCTCCCGGCGCGCACGACCGACAGCACGGGGCCGAAGATCTCGTCGGTGTAGCAGCGCATGCCCGGCCGGACGTGGTCCAGCACCGTCGGCCCGAGCCAGAATCCGTCGCCCGGGTCCCCGCTGACCGGGTGATCGCGGCCGTCGACGGCGAGTGTCGCGCCGTCGGCCACGCCGGAATCGAGGTACCCGGCCACCTTGTCCCGGTGCTCCCGGGTCACCAGCGGTCCCATCTCGGCGCCCTCGTCGGAGCCGGGCCCGACGCGCAGGCCCCTGATGCGCTCGGCGATCTTGCCGACCAGCTCGTCCCCGATGGGATCGACGGCGACGACGACCGAGATCGCCATGCACCTCTCACCCGCCGAGCCGAAGCCCGCGTTCACCGCCGCGTCCGCGGCGAGGTCCAGGTCGGCGTCGGGCAGCACCACCATGTGGTTCTTCGCGCCGCCGAGCGCCTGCACCCGCTTGCCGTGCTCGGTCGCGGTCTGCGACACGTAGCGCGCGACCGGGGTCGAGCCGACGAAACTGACCGCGCGCACGTCCGGGTGGGTGAGCAGCGCGTCGACCGCCTCCTTGGCGCCGTGCACGACGCTGAACGCGCCGTCGGGCAGGCCGGCCTCGGCCAGCAGCTCGGCCAGCAGCACCGACGCGGACGGGTCCTTCTCCGACGGCTTGAGCACGAACGCGTTGCCGCACGCAAGCGCGATCGGGAACATCCACATCGGCACCATCGCCGGGAAGTTGAACGGCGTGATGCCCGCCACCACGCCAACCGGCTGCCGGATCGAGTAGGCGTCGACCCCGGACGACACGTTCTCGGAGAAGCCGCCCTTCAGCAGGTGCGGGATCCCGCACGCGAAGTCGACCACCTCCAGGCCCCTGGCTACCTCGCCCGCCGCGTCCGAGAGCACCTTGCCGTGCTCGGAGGTGATCAGGCTCGCCAGCTCCCCGGCGTGCTTGCGAGCCAGCTCGCGGAAGGCGAACATCACTCCTGCGCGCTTCACCAGCGAGGTGTCCCGCCAGCCGGGCAGCGCCGCGACTGCCGCCGCGACCGCCGCGCCCACCTCGGCAGCGCCACCGAAGTCAACGGTCCCGCTCACCCTGCCGGTCGCCGGGTCGTAGATGTCGCCGCGGGTGGCCGCCTCGCCCGTCCACGGCTTGCCGTTGATCCAGTGCGTACAGTGCTTGCTCATGCCCTCGCCCTCCGCCGACCTTCCCATGCTCCCCCCTCGCCAAGTCTGTCGCCACCAGGGGCACGGGCCAACTGACAGACTGTAGCCTAAGACCGGTCTGCCCTTTACGGCTTGTCAGCAGGATGGAGGCGGCATGCTCCCCACGGTCAGCGAGGTACTCGCGCTGGACCCGGTCCGCAGCGGTGCGCCGCGGGTCCTGGCCGGGGCCGACCGGCTGGACACGCCCGTCCGCTGGGTGCACGTCATCGAGCTAGCCCAGGCCGCGCACCTGCTGCGCGGCGGCGAGCTGGTGCTGTCCACCGGGATAGCCCTGCCCCATGACGACGCCGGACTGCAGCGGTACGTCTCCGAGCTCGCCGCCGTGGGCGTCAGCGCGCTGGCCGTGGAGCTGGGCTCGCGCTACGCGCGCAGCCTCCCGTCGGCGCTGGTCAGTGCCGCGGCCGAGCACCGCCTGCCGCTGATAGTGCTGGAACGGGAGACGCAGTTCATCGAGATCACCGAGGCCGTGCACGCCAGGATCATCGATGCTCAGCTCACCGAGCTGCGCTCGGCAGAGCGGCTGCATCAGGTCTTCACCGAGCTCGCGGTGTCCGGCGCCGCTGCCGACGAGATCGTCGCGCAGACGGCCACGCTGGCCGGCTGTCCCGTCATTCTGGAGAACCTCGCGCACCAGGTGCTCGCGTGCGCGCCGGGCACGCAGGACGCGGCTACCCTGCTCACCGGGTTCGCGGCCCGGTCACGCGCGGTCCAGGTGACCGGGCGTACCGGCTTCGACGCGGCCTCGGGCTGGCTGATCACCGTCGTCGGCGCGCGCGGCGAGGACTGGGGCCGCCTGATCATGCTGCGCGCCGCCGCGGCCGCCGTCGGCGACGTCGCCATGATCGAGCGTGCCGCCACGACCCTGGCCCTCGGCCGGCTCCTCGACCATCGTGAGCAGAGCCTGGAACGGCAGGCGCACCGCACGATCCTGGCCGCGTTCCTCGGACACGGCTACGCCGACCAGGGCGAGGCGGAAGCCAGGGCCCGCGCGCTCGGCGTCCCGGTCACTGGCCGGCTGCTGATCGCAGTGGTAGTCCGGCTGGCCGGCGTGCCGGCCGACCTCGGCGCCCAGGCGCGTGCGGCCGGGGTGGCGGACGCGCTCGCCGAGGCGTGCCGGCGACTGCGCATGCCGGCCCTGGTCGGCGCCCTCGACGGCGAGCGGGTCGCGGCCCTGCTGGCACTGCCGCCCCGTTCCGACGCGGACGCCGCCCTGGGCAGGCTCGCCGGGCAGCTCCGGCCCCGGCTGTCGGAGCAGGACGTGATCGGGGCCGGCACCGCCGTGGACTCGGTCGGCGGCGTGCAGCGCTCCTTCCTCGAGGCAGCTCACGTCGCCGAGGCGGCCGCCGGGTCCGGCTCGGCACTGCCGTACTTCCGCCTTCCTGACCTGCGCCTGCGCGGGCTGCTGCACCTGCTCAGGGACGACCCGCGGCTGCACGCCTTCGCCGAGCGGGAGCTAGGCGCGCTGCTCGTGCACGACGACGCGACCGGCGCGCAGCTGATGACCGCGCTGACCGCGTACCTGACGGCGGGCGGCAACAAGGCCGAGGCCGCCAAGCTCGCGCACCTGGCCCGGCCCACCATGTACGAGCGGCTGCGTCGGATCGAGGACGTGCTCGGCGTCAGCCTCGAGCCGGCTGAGTCGCGGCTGTCGCTGCACGTCGCGCTCCTCGCCCTGCAGGCCGCCGGCGACGGGCGCTAGGAGTCTGCGCTAACCCCGCGCGAGCAGCGCGTCGATCGCCGTCGCGCGTGGCATCCCGGCACGCGGGCCGGCCTTGGTGACCGAGAGCGCCGCAGCCGCGACCGCCCGGCGCACGGATTCGGGCAGCGAATACCCGGCCGCCAGGCTCGCCGCCAGCACACCGGTCAGCGTGTCCCCCGCACCCGTGGTGTCCGACACCTCGACCCGGTGGCCGGGGAAATGCTCGGTCCGGCCACCGGCGACCAGCAGCGCGCCGTCCGCGCCGAGTGTTACCAGCACCGGGGCACCCGTTTGCTCGGAAAGCTCGAGCGCGAGTGGGCCGGAGCTGGGCAGACCGCGCGCGGGCGACGCATAAGAAACGCGCCTCCCGCGTTCGGTCTGTCCGGCTCCGATCAGATATCCGGCCAGCTCGTGTTCGTTAGGCGTGGCTATCGCGCCGGTCAGCACTGCGAGCAGGTCGGGCCTTGCGGGGGCCGGGTTGACGACGAGCCCGGCGCCAGCACTCCGGGCTAGCTCGGCGGCGCGCACCAGCGCGGGGCCTGGCAGCTCGAAGCTGAGGACCACGACGTCGGCTGGCAGCAGTGCGAGCTGTGTCAGCGCGGAGGTGACGGCAGCCTGAGTGACCAGGCCGTTCGCGCCGGAGGCGACGGCGATCTGGTTCTCGCCGGTCCTCGCTTCCACGAGGACGACGGCGTGGCCGGTGGGCGCTCCGGCGCGCAGCGTGTGCGTCACATCGATGCCCTCGGCCTGCAGTTCGGCGAGCGAGCCAGAACCGTCGGCGGCACCGACGGCGCCGATCAGGTGGACCATGGCGCCCGCCCTGGCGGCAGCCACTGCCTGATTCGCGCCCTTGCCGCCGTGATGGCGGTCGAGCACGCCGCCGAGGACGGTCTCGCCAGCGCGAGGCAGCGCGGGCAGCCGCATTACGAGGTCGATGTTGACCGAGCCGATGACGATCACGCGGCCGGTCCCGGTCGCGGCGGACGCGCTCATGGTGCGTCACTATAGAGCCGTGGCCCAGAAGATCATCCTCGACTGCGACCCCGGTATCGACGACGCGATGGCCATCGCGTACGCAGTCGGCTCCCCTGCCGTCGAGCTAGTCGGGATCACGACGGTGGCGGGCAACGTCGGGCTCGACAAGACAACGTCGAATGCGCTTCGGCTGCGCGAGTTCCTCGGCGCGCCGCAGGTGCCGGTCACGGCGGGCGCCGCTGCGCCGCTGCGCCGGCCGGCTATCACCGCCGAGCACGTGCACGGGCCGGACGGCCTGCGTGGCGCGGCGCTGCCGCCGTCGGCGGCAGCGCCGGAGGCAGGGCACGCGGCGGACTACATCGCCCGCACCGTCATGGCCGCGCCCGGAGAGATCACGCTGGTGGCCGTCGGCCCGCTGACCAACGTCGCGCTTGCCCTGCGGCGCGAGCCCGGGCTCGTGAGCGCCGTGCGCGACTTCGTGATCATGGGCGGCTCGACGACCCGCGGCAACGTGACGCCCGCCGCCGAGTTCAACATCGCCGTTGACCCGGAGGCGGCAGCCGAGGTGTTCGCCGCTGGCTGGACGGTCACGATGGTGGGCCTGGACGTCACCCTGCAGGCCACCGCGCACCCCGAGGTGCTCTCCCGGCTCGGCGCGCTCGGCCGGCTCGCCGAGCGGCTGCTGCTGCCGTGCCTGCGCCGGTACACCGGCGAGTCAGGCGAGCCGGCCGATTCAGGCGAGACCGGCACCGGCGAGCCCGCGGTGCACGACGTATGCGCCGTCGCCTACGTCGCGCACCCCGGACTGCTCGGCTGCGTCCCGGCGCGGGTCGAGGTCGAGACGGAGGGTCGGTGGACGGCCGGCATGACCGTCACCGACTTCCGCGCCCCGCCTGCGGACCGCAACGCGCGGGTGGCCATGACCATCGACGTGCCGGCGTTCTGGGAGACGGTGCACGAGGCCTACGCGCTGGCGGCAGCCGGCCTGTGATGCCGCTAGTGCCCGGCGGGCCGGGGCACGCGGGCAACCCCGCAAGGTGATGGCTCGATTACAGTATGCCGTCATGACCACGGGTCACCGGGCGGCCGGCGGCCGGACCGGTGCCAGGTTCCGGCCGCGCTGGCGGGCGACAGTGCAGCCGCGGGCGGCGCTGGAGACCGGGCTGATCGTGGCCGCCTTCGCCGCCCTGTTCTTCCTGCTCCCGCGCGACCTGCGGGGCGACGACATCACCCGGCTGCGCGACATCACCGTGCTGCTGGGCCGCGGGCAGCTGACCAGCAGCCGGTTCTCCCTGGTCGAGGGGCTGATATCGGCGCCGGTGCTGCTGCTCGGCCACCTGACCCAGTCCAGGGCCTGGTGGGCCGCGCACTTCAACACGATCGCGCTCGCCGCGGGCGTGGCCGCCGCCTGGGGCCTGCTGCACCGCCGGATGGACGCGCGCCTGTTCCGGCTCAGCGTGCTCGTCCTGCTCTGCGCGTCGTTCATGACCAGCCGGCTGCGGGACTACAACGGCGAGACCGTCACCGCGGTACTGGTCACGCTCGGCATCCTGTGCCTCGCCACCCGGCGGCACGTGCTCGCCGGCTGGGGGGCCATCGTCCTCGGCGTCGTCAACAACCCCGCCGCCCTGGCCGGCCTGATCCTGCTCGCCGGACTGCACACGGTCCGGACCCGGCAGCTGCGGCACCTGCTGCCGGTCGCGGCGGCGGCCGCGCTGATCGCGGCCGAGGCCTGGATCCGCCGCGGCGGCCCGCTGGTCACCGGCTACCAGGGCCAGCCCTACGACACCCCGTTCCTGCTCGGGCTCGGCTCGATCCTGTTCTCCTCCGGCCGCGGCCTGCTGTTCTTCACCCCCGGCCTGGTCTTGTGGTTCAGCCCCCGCGTCCGCCGGGGGCTGCCGGGACGCACGGCGGTGGCGCTCATGCTCGCGTTCCTCGCCGGCCTGATCCTCATCTACTCGGCCTGGTGGGCCTGGTACGGCGGCCTGTCGTGGGGCCCGCGGTTCTTCGAGTTCGCCGCCCTCCCCGCTGCCATCCTGATCGCCGCCGGCATCGGCCAGGCCGGGCGGTCAGCGGCCGCCGACCTGCTCACCCTGGCAGCGCTGACCCTGTCCGCATGGGTCGCATTCGCCGGCGCCACCGTCGACCTGACCACCGCGCTGCAGTACTGCCGCGCGCACTGGGCAAGCCAGGCCTGCCTCTACCGGCCCCAGGACAGCGGCCTCTGGCAGCCCGCCGCCCACTTCCCGCACCTCACCGGCGCCACCCTCGCGCTCAGCATCCTCATCGGCGTCGTCTACCTCTACCTCGGCGCGCCGCTGGCCGCCAGCCTCGGCCGCGCAGCCCGGCCGCGCCGGTCCTGGACCGCGAGCTGGCGGATCTAAGCCAGCCACCCATGACCGCGGGCAGGCGTGCCCGGCCGTGGTGATCCTGGCGCCAGGACGCGAGCGCGGGCCCCGGCGGGCTGCGCCGGGGCCCGCATTTTTGCTCAGTCCGCTAGCAGCCGTCCGACGGCGACCAGGGCTGGGTGCCGTACTCGGCATACAGCCGCTGGAACGCGACCTTCTGCAGCGCGACCGGGGCCTGGCCGGCGGTGCCCGAGTAGCCCAGCTCCGCCCAGGTCGACGGCAGGATGCCGAACAGGCCCGCCGAGGAGGCCGTCGGGTTGTCCCCGCTCTCCCGCCAGGCCACGCACTGCTCGTAGGCGGACATGCCCGCGGTGATCGGCTGGCTGGCCTCGGTCGCCGCGGCCCGCTGCCTCGCCGCGGCTGCCGCAGCAGCCGCCGCCCTGGCCCTGGCCGCCGCGGTGGCCCTGGCCTGCGCGGCGCGCCAGGCCCGGTACTGCTCGGCGCGCAGCCTCGGGTCGGCCGGTATGCGCAGGTGCTCGCCGGGCACCAGATGGTAGGGGTAGTGCAGGTGCGCAGTGTTGGGCGGCGTGCCTACCAGCGCATCCCAGCTGATGTGATGCGCCCTGGCGATGCTGGCCAGGGTCTGGCCGCGCTGGACGGTGACCCACTGATCGGGCTTCCGGACCGCGGGCCGCGCAGTGTGCGCCTGCGAGGTCGCGGTGCGCGCGTGCGGGGCCGAGGGCGAGGCGAGCGCGACGGCCGAGACTGTCATGCCTGCCACCGCTCCGGGGACGAGCGTGGCGAGGGCGAGGTGCTTGAGCTTCACTGGAGGTTCAAACCTCCCCTGTCCGCCCTCAGCGCTTCGCGGGATCGCGACTAACAGTTATCGGGCGTGACATCGGCGCCATGGCCCGCGCCGGGCCATGATCATGGTCATGGTCAGGTGACGGGCCCGGGGGGCGGGCGCCATCGCAAGTACAACTGCCGCGACCGGACCAGAACATCCGCTCCAGGGCGCGGTATGACACATGTCACTTGTACCGAATGCCGGAATAAGTCCGGCCCCGGGGATGGCGGCGGCAGCGGCCGGGTAGTTAGCCGCCGGGGGGAAGTCGGTGAGCCTACAGTTCGGGGGCCTGCTCGCCATCGCCGTAGCCGCGTTCGCGGCACCGCTGCTGGCAAGGCTCATCCCGCGGCGGCTGGTGCCGCCGGTGGTGCTCGAGGTGCTGCTCGGGATCGCGATCGGCCCGCAGGCGCTCGACCTGGTCCGGCCGACCGGCGGCGTCTACGTGCTGTACCTGCTCGGGTTCGGCTTCCTGCTGTTCCTGGCGGGCCAGGAGGTCGAGGTCGAGCGGTTCCGCGGCCCGGCGTTCCGGCTCAGCCTGCTGAGCTTCGCCGCGGGCCTGGTCATCGCCTTCCCGATCGCCGCGGGCCTGCGGCAGATAGCGCCGGGCGCCGACATCCGGCTGCTCGCGCTCGCCCTCACCGCCAGCACCCTCGGAGTCATGGTGCCGATCCTGCGCGACGCGCGCGTGATCGAGACCGAGTTCGGCCAGCTCGCGATCATGGCCGGATCGGTGGGCGAGTTCGCCGCGCTGCTGCTGCTCACCGTCCTGTTCTCCGCGCAGCCCGAGCCGACCTGGGCGCAGGTCGCCTACGTCGTGGCGCTCGGCGCGGCGGCCTTCGCCGGTGCCTGGGGCCTGCGCCGCCTGTGGCGCTCCCCCTGGATGCGCAGGGCATTCCTGGCCACCGATCAGTCGACGGCGCAGCTGCGGGTGCGGGGCGGCTTCGTGGTGCTGCTCGCGTTCAGCGCGCTCGCGCACCGGTTCGGGGTCGACGCGCTGCTCGGCGCCTTCATCGGCGGCGTCGTGCTGAACATCGCCGACAGCGACGACCGGCCCACCCAGGAGCGCTACCAGGGGAAGCTGCACGCGATCGGCTACGGCTTCCTGGTTCCGGTCTTCTTCCTCGTCACCGGCGTCCAGTTCGACCTGCGCGCGCTGTTCGCCAGCCGGTCCTCGCTCGCCCTCATGCCCGCCATCGTCGCCGGCATCCTGGTCGCCAGGGCCCTCCCGGCCCTGCTGTACCGGGCCAAGCTGGGCACCCGGCCCGCGTTCGCGGCAGGCTTCCTGCAGGCGACGACGCTGACGTTCCCCGTCGTGGTCGCGGAGGTCGGCCAGAGCCTCGGCTTGCTGACGTCTGCGACCTCCGCCGCCCTGGTCGGCGCCGCGTTGCTGTCGGTCCTGCTGCTTCCAGCCGCGGCGCTCGCGCTGCGCCCGTGGACGCCGCCCGGCGAGACGGCGGACGCGGCGGACGACGAGGGCCCGCTGATCTCGCAGGACCCGGCCGCGTGACGGAGTCAGTACGCTCGTGGTCGTGCTGGTGTGGATCAACGGCCCGTTCGGAGTCGGGAAGACCGCGGCCGCGTTCGATCTGCGCCGCAGGCTGCCCGGCAGCATTGTCTGCGACCCGGAACACGTCGGCATCGGCCTGCACCGCATGCTCCCGCCCCGGCTCCGGACGAACTACCAGGACCTGGCAGCCTGGCGGGCCGGCGTGCACGAGGTGCTCGATCTGGTCGCGCGCGAGCACTGCGGCCCGGTGATCGTGCCCATGACGGTGACCGACGAGTGCTACTTCGAGCAGACCGTCGGGCGGCTCCGCCAGGACGGGCACGACGTGCGCCACTTCGCCCTGCTGGCCGACCGCGCCACCGTCCTGCGCCGGATCGGACGGCGCACCCTGGGCCCAGCTGGCAGAGCGGATCCGTGGGCTACCGGCAGGCTCGATGACTGCCTCGCCCGGCTGAGCGAGCCCGTGTTCGCCGAGCACGTCCGCACCGACGAGCTGACGGCGCCGCAGGTGGCCGACACGATCGCGCGCCTCGCGGGGCTGACCGTCCGCCCCGACACCGACGGCCGCCTGCGGGCGGCCATTCGCCGCTACGGGACGACCGTGCGGCACATCCGTGCCGGCTGAGCCCGCGGCGCTCAGCTGTCGAAGCCCAGCCCGGCCCGGTCCAGGCCGCGCAGCCACAGATTGCGCCTGCCCTGGCGCCGGTCGGCCCGGCCGAGGGCCCAGCGGGTCAGGTTGATTCCCGCGGCGCGGAGCGGCTCGGGCGGGAACGGCAGCGGCCTGGTGCGCACCAGTTCCAGCTCGGTCAGCTCCGTGCGCTCGCCCGACACCAGGTCGAGCAGGACCCGCGCGCCGAACCTGCTGGCGCCGACGCCGAGGCCGGTGTACCCGGCAGCGTAGCCGAGCCGGCCGCCCATCGAGGTGCCGAAGAACACGCAGAACCTGGTGCACGTGTCGATCACGCCGCCCCAGGAATGGCTGAACGACACGTCCTCCAGCTGCGGGAACGTCTGGAAGAAATGGCGCGCGAGGGTCGCGAACGTGACCGGGCGCTGGTCCAGCGAGTCGGCGATCCTGCTGCCGTAGTGGTACACGGCGTCGTAGCCGCCCCACAGGATCCGGTCGTCGCCAGTCAGCCGGTAGTAGTGGAACTGGTTGGCGCTGTCGCCCACGCCCTGGCGCCGGTGCCACCCGATGCTGGCCAGCTGCGCAGCCGACAGCGGCTCGGTCATCAGCGCGTAGTCATAGACCGGCACGACGTAGTACCGCAGCCGGCGCAGCAGCGGCGCGAACGCGCCCGTGCCGAGCGCGACCCGCCGCGCGCGCACGGTGCCGCCGCGGGCGCGCAGCTCGAGCTCGCCGTGCGGCCCGGGTTCCGCGCTGACCCCAGTCACCGGCGTGTCCTCGTAGATCCGCACGCCCGCCTCGAGGCACGCCTGCCGCAGGCCCCACGCGAGCCGCGCGGGGTCCACGATCGCGCAGTCGCCGGTATCCCACAGGCCGCCTGCGTAGGTCGGCGAGTTCAGCTCGCGCCGCACCGCGCGGGCGTCCATCAGCACCGGGGCGTGCCCGAGGTCGGTCAGCACGGCAGCGGCCTCGCGCAGCCCGTCGAGCTGCCACTGCTGCGTGGCCACCGCGAGCTCGCCGGTCCGCCGGAAGTCGCAGTCGATGCCGTAGCCGGCCACCGCCTGCTCGATCTGGTCCAGGTTCTGCCGGCCGAGCCGGTCGAGCAGCGCCAGCTCGGCCGGGAAGCGGTCCAGCCCGTTGCCGATGCCGTGCGTGAGGCTCGCGGAGCAGAAGCCGCCGTTCCGGCCCGAGCCCGCGCCCGCAACGTCCCGCGCTTCCAGCAGCACCACGTCCCGGCCGCGGTCCTGCTCCTTGGCCTGCAGCGCCGTCCACAGGCCGGTGAAGCCGCCGCCGACCACCGCGAGGTCGGCGCGGTCGCGGCCGCGCAGGGCGGGCGCGCGCGCCGGTGCCTCCGGCCGGTCGAGCCAGAACGGCACCGGCCTGGCCCCGGCGAGGGCTCTCGAGATGCGCGCGTCGTCCATGCCAGAGCGGTCGCGTCAGGCCTCGATGTTGCTCATCACGTGCTTGATCCGGGTGTAGTCGTCGAACCCGTAACCGGACAGGTCCTTGCCGTAGCCGGAGTGCTTGAAGCCGCCGTGCGGCATCTCCGCGACAAACGGGATGTGGGTGTTGATCCACACGGCGCCGAAGTCGAGCGCGCGGGCGGCCCGCATCGCCCGGCCGTGGTCGCGGGTCCAGACGCTCGCGGCGAGGCCGTACTTGACCCCGTTCGCCCAGCGCAGCGCCTCGTCTTCCGAGCCGAACCGCTGCACGGTGATGACCGGCCCGAAGATCTCGTCCTGGATCATCTCGTCGTCCTGGCGCAGTCCGGTGACGACCGTGGGCGCGAAGCAGAACCCCCGGCTGCCGACCCGGTGCCCGCCCGCGGCCACCGCGGCGTGCGCGGGCGCCCGCTGCAGGAACCCCTCGACCCTCGCGAGCTGAGCCGGGTTGTTCAGCGGCCCGTAGTAGGCGTCCGCATCGTCGCGGCCAGCGGTCCTGACCCCGCGCGCCTTCTCGACCAGCGCCGCGGTCAGGTCGTCGGCCACGCCGGGCCCGGCCAGCACCCGGGTGGCGGCCGTGCAGTCCTGCCCGGCGTTGTAGTACCCGGCCTCGCTGATCAGCCCGGCGGCCAGCTCGATGTCGGCGTCGTCGAACACCACCACCGGCGCCTTGCCGCCCAGCTCCAGGTGCACGCGCTTGAGGTCAGCCGCGGCCGCCGTCGCCACCTCGATGCCCGCCCGCACCGAGCCGGTGATGGACACCATCTGCGGTATCTCGTGCGCGACCAGCGCCCGGCCGGTGTCGCGGTCGCCGCAGATCACGTTCAGCACGCCCGGCGGGAAGAACTCGGCCGCGATCTCGGCCAGCAGCAGCGTCGAGACCGGGGTCGTGTCCGACGGCTTCAGTACCACGGTGTTGCCGGCGGCCAGCGCGGGCGCGAACTTCCAGACCGCCATCATCATCGGGTAGTTCCACGGAGCTACCTGCGCGCAGACGCCTACCGGCTCGCGCCGGATCATCGACGTATGCCCGCGGGCGTACTCCCCGGCCGACTTGCCCTCCAGCATCCGCGCTGCGCCGGCGAAGAACCGGAGCTCGTCGGCGAGCGGCGGCACCTCGTCGGTCCTGGTCATCGCGACGGGCTTGCCGGTGTTCCTGGACTCCGCCTCGACCAGGTCCTCGGTCCTGGCCTCGATCGCGTCCGCGAACCGCAGCAGCGCCAGGCTGCGCTCGGCCGGCGTGGTGTCCCGCCAGGTCCCGAACGCGTCCGCGGCCGCCCGCAGCGCTGCGTCGACGTCAGCCGGGCCGGACACCGGCGCCTGCAGGTAGGCCTCGCCCGTGCTCGGGTCGACCACCTCGCTGGTGCGGCCGTCCCGGGCCGGGCGCCACCGCCCGCCGACGAAGTTAGCCAGCCCCTGGCCGTCGCCCGGTATGGCTGATCCCACGGTCCCTCCCGGCAAAACGATCTTCGGTCGGATACGACCCTGGCAGAGAAACCGCCCCCTGACAAGTGAATCAGTTACAAATACAGCTATGCTCTACGGAATCAGTTGACAGGTGTCGCGCGCATGGCACCATGGAGCCAGGTGAAGGAGGCCACCGCATGGCGCATACCCCGGCGGCGCAGCTCACCTCGGTCAGCCGCGGCAGGGCCGTCACCGCGAGCCGGGACGCGGATACCCGGATCATCCTTGACGACATGTCGAAGCAGATCATCGAGCAGCTGCAGCAGGATGGCAGGCGCTCGTACGCTGCCATCGGGAAGGCCGTGGGCCTGTCCGAGGCCGCCGTCCGGCAGCGCGTGCAGCGGCTGGTAGAGCTCGGCGTCATGCAGATCGTCGCCGTCACCGACCCCATGAGCCTGGGATTCCTGCGCCAGACGATGGTCGGCGTCCGCTGCGGCGGCGACCTTGAGCGGGTCGCCGGCCACCTGGCGGGTATGGAGGAGATCGATTATGTCGTCATCACCGCCGGCTCTTTTGACATCCTGATCGAGGTGGTGTGCGAGGACGACGACCAGCTGCTGGAGATCCTGGGCCGGGTACGCGCCATCCCGAGCGTGACGGCCACCGAGACGTTCGTGTACCTCAAACTGTGCAAGCAGACCTATAGCTGGGGGACCAGATGAGCACCGACTACGGCAAGGACCAGATCGCGGCCCTCCAGGAGAAGGCGAAGCGGCACCTGTGGCTGCACTTCACCAGGATGTCCTCCTACGCCGAGAACGAGGTGCCGGTGATCGTGCGCGGCGAGGGCAACTACGTCTTCGACCAGCACGGCAAGCGGTACCTCGACGGCCTCGCCGGGCTGTTCGTGAGCCAGATCGGGCACGGCCGCGCCGAGGTCGCCGAGGCGGGGGCGCGGCAGGCCGCCCAGCTCGCCTACTTCCCGCTCTGGTCGTATGCCCACCCGCAGGCCATCGACCTGGCCGAGCGGCTTGCCAGCAAGGCTCCTGGCGACCTGAACCGTGTCTTCTTCACGAGCAGCGGCTCGGAGGCCGTCGAGTCCGCCTGGAAGCTCGCCAAGCAGTACTTCAAGGCGATCGGCCAGCACGCGCGGTACAAGGTCCTGAGCCGGTCCATTGCCTACCACGGCACCTCGCTCGGTGCGCTCGCGATCACCGGACTGCCGGGCATCAAGGAACCGTTCGAGCCGCTGCCGGCCGGCGGCGTCCGGGTGCCGAACACGAACTTCTACCGCGCGCCCGAGTTCGTCGCCGACGACGAGACAGCGTTCGGCGTCTGGGCGGCCGACGAGATCGAGCGGGCCATCCAGCGCGAGGGCGAGGAGTCCGTCGCCGCGGTGTTCCTCGAGCCGGTGCAGAACTCCGGCGGCTGCTTCCCGCCGCCGCCCGGCTACTTCCAGCGGGTCAGGGAGATCTGCGACCGATACGGCGTGCTGCTGGTGTCGGACGAGGTCATCTGCGCCTTCGGCCGGCTCGGGTACTACTTCGGGTCGGAGCGGTACGGCTACCAGCCAGACATCATCACCTTCGCCAAGGGCGTGACCTCCGGTTACGCACCGCTCGGCGGCATGCTGGTCTCCGACCGGCTGATGGAGCCGTTCACGAGCCACCACGGGCCGGATATCACGGCCGGCATGCACCACCATCTGCACGGAGCGGAGACCGCCGGACAGCACACGTTCCTGCACGGCGTCACGTTCGCCGGGCACCCGGTGTCATGCGCGGTCGCGATGGCGAACCTGGACGTGTTCGAGAAGGAAGACCTCCTCGGGAACGTGCGCGCCAGCGAGGCCGCGTTCCGGGCCACCCTGGAGAAGCTGCACGACCTCCCGATCGTCGGCAACATCCGCGGCGACGGCTACTTCTACGGCATCGAGATGGTCAAGGACAAGGCGAGCAGGGAGACGTTCAACGACGAGGAGTCGGAGCGGCTGCTGCGCGGGTTCCTGTCCCCGGCACTGTTCGACGCGGGGCTGATCTGCCGGGCGGACGACCGCGGCGACCCGGTGATCCAGCTATCCCCGCCGCTGACGTGCACGCAGGAGCAGTTCACCGAGATGGAGCAGATCCTGCGCAGCGTGCTCACCGAGGCCTGGACCAGGATCTAGCCGGCCCCGCTCCGAGGTCGGGCCGCCGACGGCATGATGCCGTCGGCGGCCCGACCTTTTTGCCGCTTTGCTACCGGTACCGGTCACCGCGCTGATGGAAGTTATTTAGTTGTAACCACCCGGCCCATAACCAAAAGCAGTTCCGAACGTGTCTAACAAGTGGAGGGCCGGGTAGTCCGCAGGGGCGACCGCCGGGCACTTGAGTGTGATGGAGGCACCGATGTCGGGTAACAGCGGGGACTGTGCAGCCCACGACCGGGCGGGCCCAGCCTGGGACACCCTGTCGAGCGAGCACGAGCGGCTGGTTCTCAGCGGCGAGGATCCGGCCGCCCTCGCGAGCGCCGGTCCGTCCCGGTGGGCCGAGCTGGCCAGCCAGCGCGAGCGGCTCGTCGAATCCGGTGCCCCACCCGGCGGGCTAACAGCTGCGGCCGCACCGGTCCCGCGGCTGGTAGTCCGCGCTGCCTGAGCCGCCGGCAGCGGTGCCGGAGGCCGGGGTCGGCTAGCTCCGGCCTGCCGCGAGCAGCTCCTGCACGTGCTTGACCACCTGGTCGACAGGCACCCGCTCCTTCTCCCCCGTCGGCCTGGCCGCGACCTCCACGTTCCCGTCAGCGAGGTCCCGGCTGCCTACCGCGACCCGGACCGGGATGCCGGTGAGCTCAGCATCCTTGAACTTCACGCCGGGCCGCTCGTCCCGGTCGTCGAGCACGGCCTCGACGCCGGCGGAGCGCAGGCCGGCGTAGACCGTCTCCGCGGCCGACCGCGCCGCCTCGTCCCGGCCGGACAGCAGGATTACCGTGGCCTCGAACGGCGCGACCGCCACCGGCCACCGCAGGCCGATGTCGTCGTGATAGACCTCGGCGACGGCGGCCATCGCTCGCTCCACGCCGATCCCGTAGCAGCCCATGACGGGAACGACGGCTGCTCCGTCCGGACCCAGCACCGACACGCCCAGTGCGGTGGTGAACTTCCGGCCTAGCTTGAAGATGTGCCCGACCTCGATGGCCTGCACAAGCTCCAGCGGCGTGCCGCAGGACGGGCAGGGCTCGCCTGCGCCGACCTCGCGCAGGTCGGCCCACTGCGCAACGGTGATGTCCCTGCCCACCTCGACGCCGGTCAGGTGGAAGTCGTCGGCGTTGGCCCCGGTAGCCATATCCCGCCGGCCCTGCAGGGCCAGGTCGGCGATCACCGGCAGGTCCGTGACGCCGACGGCGCCGAGGCTGCCCGGTGAGGCCCCGAGCGCGGCGACGATCTCGTCCTGCTGCGCGGGCCGGATGTTCACCGCTCCGGTCGCGTCGACCAGTTTCTGGTCGGCCAGCGGGTGGTCGCCGCGGAGCAGTACCAGCGTCAGCCTGCCGTTGATCACCTGCACCAGCGTCTTGATCTGACGGTCGCCGGGGATGCCGTGCCGGACGGCGAGGTCCTCGATCGTGCGCACGCCGGGCGTCGCGAGCCGGACCGGGGCAGCCGGGCCGGCGGCGTCCTCGGCCGGCCCGAGCGCCGACGTCGCCTTCTCCAGGTTCGCCGCGTAGTCGCAGTTCGGGCACGTGGCCACCACGTCCTCGCCCGCCTCCGACGGGCACATGAACTCGATCGAGTCGGTGCCGCCCATAGTGCCGTTGGACGCCTGGACCGGGATGGCCGGGATGCCCAGCCGCGCGAAGATCCGCTCGTAGGCCGCGCGGTGCGCGTCGAACGACTTGTCCAGCCCGGCCTCGTCGAGGTCAAAGCTGTAGGAGTCCTTCATGGTGAACTCCCTGACCCGGATGAGACCGCTCTTGGGCCTGGGCTCGTCCCTGAACTTGGTCTGGAAGTGGTACCACATCTGCGGCAGATCACGGTAGGACGACAGCTCGCTCGCGAGCGTGGTGACGTTCTCCTCGTGCGTCATGGCCAGCACCATGTCCGTGCCCTTGCGGTCCCTGAGCCTGAAGATCTCCTCGCCCATGACCGCCAGCCGGCCGCTCCGCTCCCAGAGCTGTGCCGGGTGCATGCAGGGCATCAGCAGCTCCTGGGCGCCGATCTCGTCCATCTCCGCGCGGATCACGTTAATGATCTTGGCGCGCACCCTCATGCCGAGCGGCAGCATCGAGTAGTGACCGGCCATCAGCTGGCGGATGAAGCCCGCGCGGACCAGCAGCCGGTGGCTCGCGGCATCGGCGTCGGCCGGGTCCTCGCGCAGGGTGGGAATGTGCAGCTGTGACCAGCGCATGGGAGTGCCTCTTCTGGTGGGGCCTGCACGTCAGGCCACTTCGCGTTGATTGAACGGACACGTAAGTCTAGACGGCGGGCCCGCTATGAGCAGTCTGGTTACCTGGCGGGCCGGGGGCCCATCTCGTAACTACGCGTCATGGAGGCAGTACTTAGGGTTAACTAGAGCACTGCCGTCATCGAGCCCGACCTGCCGTGCGTAGGAGCACTAGTAATGAT
>Ga0335078_10003395_pt1 | contig 23742 bp, 25 predicted proteins | sample Lox_Sample_32_FD_206711 | JGI IMG/M metagenome (GOLD analysis project Ga0335078, IMG submission 206711) | Soil microbial communities from Loxahatchee National Wildlife Refuge, Florida, United States - Lox_Sample_3.2 | ecosystem: Environmental > Terrestrial > Soil > Wetlands | place: USA... | reverse complement strand
CCGCCAGCGAGCGGTCGCCGATAGCGCGGGCGCGGGCGAACCAGGTGATGTGCTGGCGGCCGGTCAGCCGCGGGAAGAGTTCGAGGTCGCCGGGCAGGTAGCCGGTGCGACGGTGGATCTCGGCGCTGTCCGCCCCCGAATCGAGCCCGAGGAGGGCAGCCCGGCCTTTGGTCGGCCGCTGCAGGGCCAGCAGCATCCGGATGGTCGTCGACTTGCCCGCCCCATTCGGCCCCAGGAAGCCGAAGACCTGGCCCGGCTCCACCCGCATGTCCAGGTCACTAACGGCGACTACGCTGCCATATTGCTTCGTCAGCCCAACCGTCTCGATCACGCCCGTCATGCGTTTGCACCCCCTTGGTCTCCCCCCCCTGCCGCATCCTCGGCCCCGCTCGGAGAGGCGGTCACGAAGACGCCGCCCGTGTAGACGTCGAGCACCTCGGCCGACCAGCGCACCAGCCCGTCACGAGCCAGGGGATCGATCCCGACGACCTGCGAGATATGTGGGCGGAGCAGCAACAACGCGAGGTCATTGGCAAGCAGAAAGGCATCACGGACCGGCTCGTCCTGGGAGGACCGGACGACCCCGGCCTCCTCCAGGGCCTGCATGCCAGCCCGCGTCGCCTGGTAGAGCCGCTCGAACAGGGCCACCCCGGCCGGCCCGCCATCACAGAGAAGCCGGCGGACGTAGCCCGCCATGGCCGGCTCACGCTCCAGCCGGTCGGCAAACAGCTCGGCGAGGGTAGCGCTGCCGCCCACCTCAGACACTCTGGCCAGGTCCGCCAGCATCGCCTCCAGGAAAGCGGCCACCCGCTCCTCGAGCACTTCCCGCAGCCGCTCCTTCGAGCCGTAGTGGTGGATCACCAGCGCGGGCGAGACCCTGGCCGCCGTGGCGATCTGGCGGACGGTCACCTCGGCGTACCCCCGCTCGGCAAACAGGTCCATCGCCGCGATGCGTATCGCCGCCGCCGCTGTCAGGTCTGCCGGATCTGAACTCATGTTCATATTATTAAACAAACGTACAGCGCGATCAAGCTCCCGCTGAGCGGCGCGTGGACGGGGCCGAAGGTGGACACGTGCACGATTGTCACGAACCCGAGCCGGTTTAGGCGTGCGCTTCCAGCGCAATCGTTGGCTCACGCGCCAGCAGATGGTGGCGACGCTGTGCGTCCAGAGGCCACCGGGCCAGTCAGCCGTGAAGGACTAGGGGCCGAAGCGGCCGAATGCTATGAAGGCGGCCATGGCCAGATAGGTCAGGTTCACCAGGACGTGCCTGAACTCATGGCGGCGGAACTCCACCATTGCCGCTCCCACCATGATCGTTGCCAAACCGGTTGCGGCCAGCGGCACTAGAACCGGCGCGATGCCGAGCAGGGCGGGCAGGATCAGGCCGATGGCGCCGAGGATCTCGACTGCCCCGAGAGCCTTGACGAACTCGGCGCTGAAGTCCAAGACCCATCCACCGCCAGGAGCCTTGGCCAGTTTCTCCCGCGGTATGAACAACTTGTTGGAGCCAGCGACCAGGAAGACAGTGGCCAGAAGTCCGGCAATGATCCACAAAGCCGTGTTCATGTGGTTTCTCCTTCAGGGATGTAAATCCGGCCGGCGCGACAGTGAGCCTCAAGATGATCTTGTTAGCGCCGGTCGGCGCTGGAAGGCCGTCGCCGACGTGGCCGGGTTAAGGGTTGCCATCTCCGATCCATCCTCGGCTGGGCTTGGCTACCGGGTCATCAGCTCCCGCTCGCTGATGACGCTGTCCAGCATGTGACCGCGCCGACTGGCGCACATCCGCCAGCTGGCCGATGTGGCCGGCCGCAGAGGCGAAAATTATGGGCGGGTGGAGATCCTTCTGATCCTTGACCGGATCGAGCCGCCGGCCGGATGGATACGGGTGATGCGCGGGCCGGCCGGGGCGGCAGAGCGCGGCGAGGGCCAGGAGGTCCGCTTTGTCGGCTGGCTCGGACTGCTGCGAGCGTTGTATGAGCTGACGGGCTCATCCGCAACCGGCCAGCGAGGCGGGACGTGAGCTGACTGCGCTGGCCGCCTGCGTCGGCAATGCCAGGCGGCGTTACCATCCGGTTCGTGGCTGCAACCGTCCCGGCCAGGGGCATGCATGGGCGTGATGCAGAACGTCAGGCCTTGAGTGAAGCCCTGAGCCAGGCGGCTAGCGGGCGACTGGCGGTTGTGCTGGTGGAGGGTGAAGCGGGCATCGGCAAGTCCCGCCTGCTGGCCGAGGCGCTTGAGGGCGCCAGGTCAGGCGGGATGCAGGTTGTCTTGGGCCGGGCGGAGGAACTGGAACGCACCCGCCCGTTCGGTATGATCGCCCGCGCGCTGGGCTGTACCGGGTCGCCTGCTGAGCCGCGCCGTGCCAGCATCGCCGCGCTGCTGGCCACCGGCGACGGCCAGGGCACCATGACGGTGAGCAGTGATCCTGGGCTGCAGTTCCGGGCGGTTGACGCGTTCATTGACCTGGTGGAAGAACTCGCGCTGGACCAGCCGCTGGTGATTGGCGTTGATGATCTGCAGTGGGCCGACCCGTCCAGTCTGCTGACGCTGGGCACGATGGGCCGGCGTCTTGGGTATGCGCCAGTGGCGCTCATCGGGTGCTTCCGGCCTGCCCCGGCGGCTGCGGAACTGGAGCGCGTGGCCGATTCCTTGAGAGATGCCGGAGCGCGGCACCTCTTCCTGCAGCCCCTGCCCGAAGACGCGGTGGCCAGCCTGGTGGCCGATGCCGCCGGCGCGCCGCCCGGCCCAAGGCTGCTGGCCGGGGTGGCAGGAGCGGCAGGCAACCCATTGTTCGTGACCGAGTTGGTCGCGGCGATGGCCGAGGAGGGGAACCTGCAGATAGCGGGCGGTCAGGCGGAAGTTGCTGAGATGACCCTCCCGCCGACGCTGCGCCTGACGATCTTGCGCAGGGTCAGCTTTCTACCGGGCAGCACCCTGCAGGCACTGCAGGCCGCCTCGATCCTGGGACCGGCGTTTTCCCCCACCGACTTGTCGGTGATTACCGGACGCCTGGCTGCCGAGCTGTCCGTGCTGCTAGTGGAGGCGGTCAGGGCGGGTGTCCTGGAGGACGACGGTGCCCAGCTGCGGTTCCGTCACGACCTGATCCGCGACGCTGTTTATGAGGATCTGCCGGAAAGCGTGCGCCGCGCCCTGCATCGCGAGGCGGGCCAGCGCCTGGCCGCATCCGATGCTGCGGCGCTTCAGGTGGCCGGGCAGATGGCCCGCGGGGCAGTGGCCGGCGACACCGAGGCCATCACCTGGCTGGCATCCGCTGCGCGGGAAGCGGCACCGTGCTCACCTGATGTAGCAGCGGGCCTGCTGGCGCAGGCGGCCGAGCTGATGAGCCCGCAGGATCCAGGCCGGGACCAGCTGCTGGCCGAACTGGCCGGGAGCCAGATCTGGATCCGCCTCGCCGACGCCGAGGCGACCTGCCGTGCCCTGCTGGGCCGCGGCCACGACCCATCCGCGGAGGGCCCGGCCAGGATTGTGCTCGGACACGCTCTCATCGGCCAGGGACGCACCGACGAAGGGCTTGCGGAACTGGAGCAGGCCCAGCAGTCACCGGGCCTGACCGGCTCTGAACGGGCCCGCGCCCAGGCGTGGGCCGCCATGGCCCAGCTGTCGCTGGGGGACCTCGCCCGGGCTGCCACCGCCGCCGAGCACGCCAGATCCGCGGCCGCTGGTGATCCTCTCGCCACGAGCATGGCCATGCTCGCGCTGGCTGATGCCGCCGAATGGAGCGGGCATCTGGGCACCGCCTTGGAGATCATCGACGATGCGGTCCGGCTCGCCGACGAAAGCCCAGCCAGGCTGGGCCACCGGTATCCACTCCAGGTAGCTCGCGGCCACATCCTCATGGAGTTGGACCGGTTCGCTGAGGCCAGGCAAACACTAGACGCTGGCCGGAAGACCGGTGAAGAACTCGGCGTCCGCTGGCACCTCAACGAATACCATGACATCCTCGCGCTCGGCTGCTATCTGACCGGCGAGTGGGATGACGCGCTGGCTGAGCTTGAGGCGGGCGCCGAACTGGCAGGCCAGACAGGTGAGGCCTACACTTTCATCCTCGGCCAGAGCGTGAAGGCCATGATCGAGTTCCATCGCAATGACCTGCGAACGGCCGCCGAAACAACCCGGACCGCCGCGGGCCAGCTGACCGGCACCGGCCCGCGGTACCGCACCCACTGGGTGATGTGGGCACGCGCCCTGCAGCTCGAAGCCGGCGGCCAGACCGAAGAAGCGCTCGCGGCATTGTCGGAGGTCTGGGAACACTGCGCCCGTTGCGGTCTCGCGCTCGAATACCCGGTGATCGGGCCTGATTTGGTCCGTCTCAGTCTTGCCGCTGGCGACCAGGGACTTGCAGCCGATGCGGTGGGCGCCGTGGAGGAGGTCGCGGCGGGAAACGACGTTGGCTGGCTGACCGGCGCCGCGCTGCGCTGCCGCGGCCTGGCCTTCGACGACGCCGGGACTTTGCTCGCGGCCGTGGACGTCTGTGCGGCAGGCCCGCGCCCACTTGAGCTGGCGCTCACCTGCGAAGAGGCAGCCGCGGCCCTCATACGGCAGGGACAGTCCGACAGGGCCCGCAGCCTGCTGGAACAGGCGGCCGACAGCTGCGAGCGGCTGGGCGCTGCCCGCGATCTCGCCCGCGTCGACGCGGCCCTGCGGAGCCTGGGTATCCGCCACCGTCGGCAAGGCACCCACGGCCGCCCGGCCAGCGGCTGGGGGAGCCTCACTCCGACCGAGCTCACTGTCGCGGACCTGGTCGCCGAGGGACTGTCCAACCCGCAAGTCGGGGAGCGGCTGTATGTGTCCCGCCGCACCGTGCAAACCCACCTCGCGCACATCTTCACCAAGCTGGGTCTCTCTTCCCGCGCCGAACTGGCCGCCGAGGTGACTCTGCGGCACACCGCCTGGCGGTGACCTGGCCGGGCGCCGACCGCCCCGGCCAGAATCCACCCTTCTTCACGGCCCACCTCAGGACACGTCCGGCGGCGAATCAGCCAGCTGGCGGATGTGGGCGCTGCCCTGGCGGCGGCACCATGGCTTAGTTCCACGCGTTCTCAATCAAAGGAGATTCACTTGCCCGCCACACGAGACACGGGGCAGCACGTCACCCTGAACGGCGCGCACACCCAGGAGAGCAGCTCCAGCACAGTCACGCCGCCAACCGAGTCGAGCGCGATCGGCCGCGGGGGTGCTTGGGTGCTGAGAAACCGTGCCCTGATGCGCGCGCCCATCTGGCTCTACCGGGCCCGGCTGGGCTTCCTGTTCGGCTCGAGAACGCTGATGCTCGAGCACGTCGGCCGGAAATCCGGAGCGAAGCGCTTCGTCGTGCTCGAAGTCGTCGGCCATCCGGCACCGGATACCTATGTTGTGGCATCTGGATTCGGCGAACGTTCCCAATGGTTCCGCAATCTGAAGGCCAATCCCCAGGTCCGTATTTCAGTCGCGGGTCATGGGCTGCGTGCCGCAACGGCCCGTCGGCTGCCGACAGCAGAGGCGGACGCTGCGCTGGCCGCCTACATGAGCCGGCATCCCCGCGCGTGGGCCAAGTTCAAGAACGTCCTGGAGAACACGCTAGGCACGGCGATCAGCGAACACGAGACCCCGCTGCCCATGCTCGCGCTGCGGCTGGACCGGCCCCGTTCATGAGAAGAGTACGGAATGCCCCAACCGAACGCCAGGTCGGCGCTCATGGGCGACCGATGCGCCGATCTCGTGAGCGCCGTGGATTGTCTGAATCGGCAGAGTAGCGGCCGCTCGGGATGACACAGCGTTACAAACAGCCCTTGGGTGTCCGCGGCAACCACCGATCCAGATGGTGGGCCATTCTCAAGCCCGGTTGGGTCACAGCGATGGTGACCGGCTCCAACGTCTACGGCCACCCGGGCAGCAGTTGGCAGCTCACCGCAACGCCATCAAAGCGTGGCAGCCGGGTCGAGATGGTGTGGCAGCGCACCTTCCGCCGCAATTCACGAGGGCTCACCAATCTCGAAGCGCTCGAATGTAAGCCCTCTCCTCATCAGATGGCCCGTCGGCCTAGCGGCACGCAATCCGCCGACCAAGGCTGCTGACCAGCGAACCCCAACCGCCAGTTGTGCGTGCACTGGGGCGGGCGGTGCACCAGGCATGGGGGGCGCCTTGGCGCGCTGGCGGTTCCTGATCCATGATCGCGATCCGCGGTTCATCGTCGTTCGGTGACGTGTTCAATGCCGAGGGACGGCCCCCACCCAGGGTGAGGCAGCCGGGTCTCGCCCGGAAGCCGTCCGATGACCTTGACCCGGCGCCGCGTCTCGCCGAAGGTGCGCTCGATGACGTTGGGAGTGGCGGACCCGGTTGTGGCGCTCGGCGAGGAAGCGCTGGCAGGCGGTCAAGCCCTCGCGGTCGGCGAGCAGGCACTTGACCGAGGCGGGATGCCTTGTCTGGTAGCAGGCGGCGAAGTCGTCGCCGAGCACCCCGAAGACCAGTCACCAGACTCCAGCGGCCTATCCCCGGCCGCCGAGGATGCGGGTTCCCGAAGCCGCCTGAAAGATCATGATCCACAGGTACTGATAATTACTCCAAGCAACTCACGCGGCAAGGAGGTCACGAATGCCCGGGCCGCCCGAGGGATAGTCACGCGGTGATGAGGTAACGAAGCATCATCCGGATCAACGCGACACCCAGGGAATTTGGGCGTCGTGCCTTGCTGGAAGTCAGCCATGATTCTGCTCACGCTCTTTCACTCGGGCGTTGCTCTGCGCGATGTCCTGCGCTGACCGGCCGGTTGCCTTCAGGTAGTCCTGCGTGTCGTAATCGGGCCTCTGGTGCCGGATGCGCACAAGCTGGGGGATGCCGAGGGCCGCGGCGCCGATGACGAGTCCGATCACGCCGCCAATGATGGCGATCGTCATGACAGTAATGCCTCCTGTTTGTCCTCTCGCGTCGCCAGCTGGGTGCGCCCTGGGTTCTGCCAGCCGAGCCGTGGGCCGCAGCACCTGGCCGTAAGTATTGCCTTATACAATAGTTGCTTAGGGCATGCTTCTGTCAATCAACCGGCCGAGTCCGCAGGCTCGGTACTCGGCGAGACCATCGCGATGTATGGCCGGGCCGCGGTCATGGCCATGATCGCCGTATCCGCCGGACCGCCGCGCGCACCGCCGGGTGTTCATCTGAATCACGCTGCCGATCTCGGCCCGGTGTTTTCGCGGTCTCCTACCTGACGCGCGGCGGGACGTTCACGACCTTGTTCCTCCTCCTGATCATCGCGGCGGCCGGCATGTACGCGCCGTACGGCCCGCACTTCGCCTACATAGTCGAGCTGCTCCCGGCCGCCGACGCCGGCCCTGCCGTCGGCATGATCAATGGGGTCGGCCCGCGTGCGTTCCTGCATCATCGCAACGCCAGGCGAACCGCGACTCGTGGCTAAGATCGGCTCGGAACTTCCTGGTTTATGGGCAGGAGCTGTTGCCGCCGTCTTGCTATCAGGGCGACCACCGCGGGCAGACCGGCTTCTGCCGAACCGGGGCCGGCCAGCGCGGCTGGACGGAAATGCTCGAGGGGCCGAGGTGAGCTTCGGCATTCCCGGCGACGATCCGGATCAGCTGCGCCGACGGTGGGGTCGAAAACCTGCGCTTCGTCCAGGCCACGCCGTCCGGCGTGGCACAAAGGTCGAGGCAGCCGGGCTGTCCGACGACGACCTGGCCCGGGTAGCGATCGCCACCAGCAGCGGCGTGCGTGCCGGGCCGCCGGGCGGATTCGCGCTGCTGCGAATCCTGGCTGTTGCTCGCGGCCTTCCCCGCCTGCAAGGCGATCACGCCGCACACAGGGGCAAGCACCGGAACTTGTGCTCCTTCCCTGCCGGGTCGTTTCGGCTCATGCGCCCCTTCCTTGGTCTGCCCCGATGTGGCTGCCGATTCCTTCTAGGAGGTACTGCAGGCCTTCGGCGAACTGCTCCGTGGTGGTAAAGGCGGCGAGCTGCCGCGCGACGCTGCCGGCCTGGGCGCTGTCGGGAACCCAGCCGGCCCGCGAGGCTTCCAGCGCGGCGAAGCCGATGGTGTAGGTGTGCAGGGCTCCGTAGGCGTGCCGGGCCGCTTCTTCCCCGATCCCGGTTCGCCGAAGGACGCCCATCACGGCATCCATGCGGTCAATGGCAGCCGGTGACACAACGGGGTGGTTCAGGTAGACGTGCAGTGCTGCGGGCTGCCTGACCAGGAACGTTCGCAGCCTGGAGGCAGCCTCGACGACCCAGGCCTGCCAGTCATCCTCGCTGGCGGCTGGACGCCAGGCCTCCGCCAGCAGCCGGTCGACCACCTCGTTAAGGAGGTCGTCCTTATCGCGTATGTGGCGGTAGAGCGACATGGGTGCCACGCTGAGTTCGGACGCCAGGCTCCGGATCGACATCTGCTCGTACCGCCCGGCCCTGACGATCTCGACTGCAGCGCTGATCACGTCGTCGCGTGAAATCGTTCCCCAGGGCGCTCTGCGGGCAGCGGGCCCGGCAGCTTGGGCCGGTTCAGTCATGAAATCACGATACGCCACCACGCGTACGCGTACGCTTGCCTTGTGCACGAATGCGCGTGCAGCGTTCGCCGGCGGTCGTCGCCGCGCTGGAAGGGGCCGCCTCCGGCCTATTCCGGCCGAAGGAAAGGTTCGGCGGGTGGACCGGGAATTGCCTCGAGGTTGCGCACGTCCTGGATCCCGTTGCCGCGCCTGAGGCCCTGGGCCCGCCGACTGCTAGCGTCACTGGGACCTGCGGCCTGATGCCTCTCGCCATGCTGGCGGTGGCCCTCACTGCCGGATTCGGCTGCTGCCTGAGCAGCGACACGAGTTGCGCTGGGAAACTGCTGCGCCGCGCTACCGGCATCAGCATGACCGCGAGGCCCGTGGGGTCTGCTCCGGGTCGGGGCTAATACATCGATGAGCATCCGGTTCAGGGATCACCTCAATTTGGCGGCAGTGGCGACCGCCCCCGGCTGCTCGCGGATGTTCGCCAGGGCCACGCTTACCAGGTGGGGTGCCGTGGACGTTGTTGATGATGCCATGCTCGTGGTCTCCGAGCTGGTGACTAACGCGGTGAACGCGACTGGGGTCAGCGGGCCTCTCAACTGGGCTGAACTGCCACCGCTCAGCCTGCTGACAGTGCGCCTGGTGGCGCTGGATGGCTCTGTAGTCATCGAGGTATGGGACTCCAGCCCCACGGAGCCAGTGGCCCGGACGCCGGCGCCGGACGACGAACACGGCCGGGGTCTTCACCTCGTCGGGCATCTGGCGAGGCGCTGGGGCTTTTACCCGTACCGCGGCGGCAAGGTCGTCTGGGCCGAACTGCCGCTCCGGCCGCCGGGACCTGGCGGCTTGCCGAAGCGCCGTGGGTCAGCTTCTTCGTCCTCCCCGCCGGCCGGGGCGGCAGGCCGGCTGAGCCTAGATCCCCAGATTTTCAGGCGGCTTATTGACGGCTTGCGAGAGCTGTAGCACTGCTGCAGCGGCAACTGCTCCGGGTGCTGGATTTCATCCAGCGCTCGCAGGAGACCGGCGTGTTAACTGCACCCTCCTCCCGGCTGGCTGCTCGTCACCAGGCTGGGCATCGGCGACAAACAGGAAGTCAGAGCCAGGCGGATGACTGCCGAGGAAGCCCGCACGTGTCCCGCACATTCCTGATGTCCTATGCCTCGCGCCTGGGCGGTGGCTCGGGCGGGCTGTCGGCGAGCCGGTCGACCGCGCTGGCGAGAGCGTCCAGCGCTGGTGCGGCGGCGGCCAGCGCCCGCCGCTGAGGGGCGGGCAGGGTGGACAGGGCCAGGTTCAAGACCGCGGCGTTGGTGGCCTGCCAGGCGTGGACCGCCTGCTGCCCGGCGTCGGTGGCGGTCAGCTCCACGGCCCGCCGGTCCCCGTCGGCGCTGGCCCGGCTGACCAGGCCCTGGGCGGCCAGGGCGTTGACGATGGTGGTGACGGTGTTGGGGCGCATGTGCAGCAGCCGGGCCAGCTGGCCGGGCCGGGCGCCGGGGTGCTCGGTCAGCGCTGAGAGCAGTTCCAGCTGGGCCACGGCCAGTGGGTTGGCGGGGTCGGCGACGCGGGCGCCGCGGCGCAGCGCGCGCCGCAACCGGGCGATTCCCTCGGCCAGCCCGTCGGGCCGGGCGCCACGCGGGGTGCCGCCGTCAGCCGTGGCCGTGCCGATCATCGGTCCTCCTGGCCTTCAACACGCCGCTTGTGGTGGCTGTCCTGCGGAGCGCATCCCGGCCCACGTTGCGGCGAGCGCGGCTGCGGTCAGGCTTGCGATGGCCAGCGTCCCTGCCCCGGCCTGGCCCAGGCCTTCGCCGGCATGCAGCCCCAGCGTCACTACGGCGACGCCCAGGGCGGTGCCCAGCCCCCGGGTCATGTTCACCATCCCGCCGGCGGTGGCCGCATCGCGGTCGGGCACGGCCGCCATGATCTGTGCGTTGTTCGCCGGGATGTAGGCACCCAGGCCCGCGCCCAGCAGCGCCAGCGATACCACGGTGATGGCTGCCGGGGCGGGGATGGCCAGCGCTGCCACCGAGCAGCTGGCGAGCAGGCCCCCGCCGGTGCAGCGGCTCCGGTTCGGCCAGGACGCCGGCAAGAAGCGCTCGGCCGTCACGGCCGCCAGCCCGAATCCGGCCGGCAAGGCGGTGAGCAGCAGCCCCGCCCGCAGCGCGCCATCGCCGTGGGCGGCCAGAAGCTGTGGCAGGAGCACCAGCGGCCCGAACAGAACCATGTAGGCACACAGCGCACCGCCCAGAGCGGGCGCGATCCCGTCGGCCCTCAGCAGTGGCAGATCGATCAGTGGCGCGGCTGAGTGCCGCTCCCACCACATCAGCGCAGCGCCGGCTGCCGCTGCGGCCGCCGCCAGCCCGGCTGCGGTCAGCAACGGCAAGCCCAGGCCGGACAGCGAGGACACGGCAACCAGCATGCCCCCGGCGGTGGCGGCCAGCAGCACCAATCCCAGCGCGTCGCTGCCCCGGCTGCGAGCGAGCTGGCGCGTGCGCGGAAGCAGGAACCAGCCAGCCAGGACCGCCGCCGCCCCGGCCGGCACGTTGACAAAGAAGATCCACCGCCAGCCCACCGACGCGACCAGCAGCCCGCCCACCACCGGTCCCGCGGCCAGGCCCAGCGCCTGTGCCGCCGCCTGGATCCCCAGCGCCGCCCGCCGCCGCGCCACCGGTGTGCTGGTGGCCACCAGCGCCACGCTGTTGGCTTGCAGCATCGCCGCGCCCGCCGCCTGCACCACGCGCAGCCCGACCAGCATGGCCAGCGTCGGCGCCAGGCCGCACACCGCCGACGCGCCGGCGAACAGCACGAACCCGTACAGGTACACCAGCTTGCGTCCCAGCCGGTCCGACCAGCGCCCCACCGGCACCAGCAGCGCCACCAGGGCCAGCAGGTACGCCAGTGACACCCACTGCACCCCGGCCAGGCCCGCGCCGAACTGGCGCTGCAATGCCGGGAACGCCAGCGTCACCACACTCGCATCGAGCTGGCCCATGACCGCGCCGAAGCACACTGTCCCGACCGCGAGCCACGGCGCCAGCCGATGCTCGCGTACCAGCGCGGGCCGGGCCGGCTCGCGCAGCAGCATCACCACCGGCCCACCGTCCTGTACCGACGTCCGGCCACCACAACGATCATCATCTTAGTTCTGCAAAAGAAGTAGTTATAGTTCTATCACAGAACAATATGCAGCGGCAAACGTTGTATGACGGCTGCGGGTGCCCGCAGTCCCGGTGACGCAGGAAGCAGCGAAGCCCAGGAAGGTACGGTCACGCCTGGTGTGATGGTGACCGGGCAGGATCTGGGCCGCCGTGATCTTGCATATCTATGCGCTGGGGTGCGCTAGGACGGCCGCGGGGCGAGCAGGGCGCGGAGCGCGTCGAGGGCGGCGGGCACGTCGAGCTCGGGGTCGAGCAGCGCGTGCAGCAGCAGTCCGTCGCCAACCGCGCCGAGCAGGGTGGCGATTGCGTCGGCCGGGGCGCCGGTGAAGATCCTGCCGCGGTTCTGCTCGGCGCGGATCGCCTGGATCATCAGGTCGCGGTACTGGGCGAGCATCGCGCTCATCCGCTCCCGCAGCGACGGGTCGCGCTCGGCCTCGCGCATGGCCTCGAACATCAGCCGGGAAAGCACGGGATCGATCGCGTCCCGGTCGGCGACCTCAGCGGCGATGAGCCCGATGAAATCCTCAGCGCCGGTCAGCGCCGCGAACTCACCGACCGGGATGGCGCGCGTGAATGCGGACATCGTGGCCTCGGTCAGCAGTTCCTGCTTGCCCCGGAAGTGGTAGCTGACCGCGCCGTGCGGCAGGCCCGCGCGCTCGGCGACCGCCCGGGTGGTGACCCGTCCCCAGCCGAGTTCGGCGATCAGCTCCGCGGCCGCTGTCATCAGCCGCTCCCGGGTAGGCGCCGACGCCGCTGTCCGCCCGGCCTGTCCATATGACTTGTCCATTTGGCCCAATCGTATGTTAGCCTGACCGCATGATGGCGACAACACCCCGCATTATCGGCGACCTGGCGGTCGAGACGGACGGGCTGGTGAAGACCTTCGGGACGACCCGTGCCGTCGACGGCGTGGATCTGGCCGTTCCCCGCGGCAGTGTCTACGGTGTCCTGGGCCCGAACGGGGCGGGCAAGACCACGACGATCCGCATCCTCGCCACGCTTCTGCGCCCCGACGCCGGCACCGCCCGCGTGCTCGGGCACGACGTTGTCCGCGAGGCCGCCGCGGTGCGGCGGCGGGTCAGCCTCACCGGCCAGTTCGCCTCCGTGGACGAGGACCTCACTGCCGGTGAGAATCTGATGCTGCTGGCCCGCCTGCTGGGTCACTCACGGCGCCGGGCCAGGCAGCGCGCCGACGAGCTGCTCATGGCGTTCGGCCTCACCGGTGCCGCGCGGCGCCAGGCCGCCCAGCTGTCGGGCGGGATGCGCCGCAAGCTCGACCTGGCCGCCAGCATCATCGTCACCCCTGACCTGCTGTTCCTCGATGAGCCGACCACTGGACTCGACCCGCGCAGCCGCAGCCACCTGTGGCAAATCGTCCGCGACATCGTGGCCGGCGGGACCACAGTCCTGCTCACCACCCAGTACCTCGACGAGGCCGATCACCTCGCCGACCGGATCGCGGTCATCGACCACGGCCGCGTCATCGCCGCAGGCACCCGCAGCGAGCTGAAAACCTCCGTAGGCAGCGCCGGCCTCCGGATCCGGCTGCTCGACCGGGCCCAGCGGGACCGCGCCCGCGACCTGATCACCTCCAGTCACGGAATCACCGTCCACGACGAGCCCGACCCGGCCGTCCTGTCCGCCCGGATCCCGGCCCAGCAGCACGCTGAAGCCGCCGGCGAACTCGCCGCGCACACGCTCGGCCAGCTCGCCGCCTCGGGCATCGGAGTGAGTGACTTCGCGCTCGGCCAGCCCAGCCTCGATGAAGTCTTCCTCGCCCTTACCGGCAGCCAGCCACGGCCAGCACCAGTCGATGCGGGGGCCATCGCATGACCGCGATCGCACAGCGCCAGCGCCCAGCACCCGCGAGCCCGGTGGCGGCATCGGTCGCGTTCGCCTGGCGGTCACTGCTCAAGATCAAGCACGTACCCGAACAGCTCGGCGACGTCATCGGCATCCCGCTGCTGTTCACGCTGCTGTTCACTTACCTGTTCGGAGGTGCACTTGCCGGCTCGACACACGGCTACCTGCAGTTCCTGCTGCCCGGCACGCTAGTGCTGGCCGTCGTGTTCATCACCGTCTACAGCGGCGTCACCCTCAACAAAGACCTCGCCACCGGCGTCTTCGACCGGTTCCGCTCCCTGCCAGTCTGGCGGCCCGCACCGATCGTCGGCGCGCTGATCGGCGACCTCGGACGCTACCTGCTGGCCGCAGGCCTGGTCATCGGCCTGGGATACGCGATGGGCTACCGAGCCCACGGCGGTGCCGCCGGAGTGCTCGCCGCGCTCGCGCTCGTCCTGCTCTTCGCCTCCGCCCTGTCCTGGGCCTGGACCGCACTCGGGCTGGTCCTCCGCACGCCGAACGCCGTGATGAGCATCGGCTTTGTGATCTTGTTCCCCGTCACGTTCATGAGCAACGTATTCGTCGACCCCCGCACCATGCCCGGATGGCTGCACCGTCTGGCCGGCGCCAACCCGGTCAGCCACCTCGTCACCGCCACCCGCGGTCTGATGGCCGGCACCGTTACCACCGCCCAAGTGCTCTGGGTGCTGGCCGCCGCCGCACTGCTGATCGCGATATTCGCGCCCCTCACTGTGCTGCTCTACCGGCGCAAATGAACCCAGCGGCAGCGGCACGCCCGCACGCCACACCGCCACTTCGCGGCCGGCGCTACTTCTGGGAGCGGCAGGCTCGCACAGCCGAAACGGCCGCTTCATGCCCAGAGGGACCGGTCACCGGATGGCGCCCTCTGCCCGCCGGACCAGGGCGCGCGCCCGGCTCGAAGAATCACCGCCACACACCCAGCCACGACGTGGAAAACCCCAGAAGAAGCGCACCCTCAAGGCACAGCGCGAATGAGCAGGTTAAACGGCAAGCTGAACAGAGTGACGCTCAAATACTGAGCGCTCATGACTGCTGCGCCCGGCCGACTCTGCCGGTGGAGTTGAGGACCGTTAGGCCGAGCCCAGGGTGATCGCCGGGGCCATGGCGAGGCGCAGGCACCAGCACGGTTGCGAGACGTGCCATAGGCAATTATTGTCTAATGCAAGGCTTTGGGCATCCAGTTCCGGTCCCCGGATGGGCGGCGTAAACCGTCCGGGCGGCATGTAGGAGGCATGTGACATGAGTCTGGGCATGCAAGCATTTGTGTGGTCCATCATCCCCATCGCGGTGCTGCTGGTCGTAACGGCAGGTGCGTACTGGTATCTGCGCAACCGGCCGGTCACGACCGAGAGTTCTCAGCTGCGTGTGGCTGAGGCCTACCTGGCGGCCACGAGCCAGACGGCCCAGCGGGGCCAAGCAGGTCCAGGTGACCCGGCCGGCCTGCACTCGGCCGTAGGCGGTACCTGAGGGAAACCCGCTCCGGCCCGGCCTGCTCGCGTGCGAGTGGCAGTGCCGAGGCTGCGCCAGCTATGCAAAGTCGCCGATTTCGCCTTCTTCAGGATCTAATCTGTTGGTCCGGTGAGCCGGGAAGCCTGGTCGGCAGGATAGGTAACAGCGGGTGGGGACCAGGAGTGGGCGATGACCACGCAATCGGCTAGTTCGTCCGGTGCGGGACTGTGTGGTGTCAGGACTGCCCGCCGTGATCTCATCGCGATCCTCGCGGCGCTGGCGGTCCCGGTGGTCCTGACGGCGGCCCTCGTTCCGTTCCGGGGCAGTTTCCCGAGCACGGATGCCGCGCTGACCCTGCTCCTGATGGTGGCGGCCATCGCGGCCTGCGGGTGCCGGCTGGCTGGCCTGGCTGCGGCGGCGTCCGCCGCGGGATGGTTCGGCTATTCCCTGACGCGGCCGTATGAGCGGTCCGGCATCGGTCATCCGGCCGACGTCAGGACAACCATCGTCATGCTGGCTACCGGCGCGATAGTCGCCGAGGGCGTCGTCTGGGGTCGCCAGCGCGCTGTGGCAGTGTCCTGGCCCGCGGGGGCTTCTAGCCCGGGCCGGAGCCCAGGGATCGCGGGCGCCGGCGTTTCAGGCAGGCCAGCGACGAAGAAATCTGCCGCGGGCGGGCCGCTCGCGCCGTGGCCGGCTGGCTCGCACCGGGCGGGCGAGGCTGCCGGGTGGGGCGTCCGGGGCGGCTGGCCGCTGCTGGCCGTGCTGGCGGTCCAGGCGCTGCTGTCGCTGCGGCTGGTGCGGGCCAACACGGCGTTCCAGGATGAGTCGCTGTATTTGTGGGCCGGGCACCTGCAGTGGGCGCACTGGCTGCACGGCACGGCTATCCCGCCGTTCCCGTCCTATTTCTCCGGCGGCCCGGTCATTTACCCCCCGGTCGGTGCGCTGGCGGACAGCATCGGCGGGCTGGCCGGGGCCCGGGCCCTGTCGCTGGCCTTCATGCTGGGGGCGACAGCGCTGCTCTGGGGAGCGACCGGACGGCTGTACGGGCGGCGGGCCGCTTTCTTCGCCGCCGCCCTGTTTGCCGTGCTGGGTCCCACGCTGCACCTGGGGGCGTTCGCTACCTACGACGCCATGAAGGTGTTCCTGGTCGCGCTGGCGGCATGGTGCGTAATCCGCCCCCCCGCGCAGGGGAGGGCGACCGGCTGGATGATCACGGTCGGCGCCGCTCTGGCGCTGGCCAACGCGGCGGCCTACTCGTCGGTGCTGTTCGACCTGCTGGTGCTTTTGCTCGCGGTGCTCACCGCGGTCCCTGAGGCCGGCGTCAGGGTTGCCATCCGCCGGGCCGCCACTGTGCTGATCACAGCGGTCGCGCTGCTCGCGGCGGGACTGCTGGCCGGGGGTGACAGCTACCTCAGCGGGTTTGTGCTGACCACGCTGTCGCGTCTCCCCGGTTCGGCCTCCCCGCTCGCTGTGCTCGCCGACTCCTGGTCTTGGGCTGGTCTCCTTGCCGTCCTGGCCGTGTGCGGCGTCGTCATCAGCTGGGCCAGCGGCCAGGGACGGGCCCGGACATGGCTGCTTGCCCTGCTGACAGCGGCGGCAGTGGCCGGGCCGCTGAACCAGGCCCGCCTCACAGCGCGGCTTCGCTGAACCAGCACGTGGGCCTGGGGGCGTGGTTCGCCGCAATCGCCGCGGGGTTCGCGGTGGACAGATTCATCGCGGCCGGCCCCGCCGGGCACGGGCAAGCTCTCACCTGCGGGGCGTGCGTCGCCGCGCTGGTGTTTCCGATATCCCTGGGCGCCAGCCAGTCGTGGGCGCTGGCCACCAACTGGCCCAACGCGTCCAGTTTCATTTCGGTGTTCCGCCCGCTGGCCGATCATGGCACCGGGCGCATGCTGGTCGAGGACCCCTCCATCGCCAGGTACTACCTGCCGTCCGGGACGCGGTGGAAACGCTGGTCCAGCACCCGCAACATCATCCTGCCCTCCGGCGGCAGCACCGGCGGACCAGCCGCCTCCTCCGGCGTCGCGGGCTCGGGCAACCCGGGCACCTTCGCCGCGTACATCGCTGAGGGTTATTTCTCGTTCGTCGCGCTGAACTTCGCGGACACCACATCCCTGGACCACCAGATCTCCGCCGACCTGCGCCGCAGCCACCGTTACCGCATCATTCGGGTCGTGCCCTACGGCACCGAGATTGCGCCCGTGGGCAAGGGGACCTACGTGATCTGGAAATACGACCCGCAGCTGTGAGCATTGACTGCGACGGCCGTCCCGCAACAGCGCGATAGCCAGGCCCGGAGCCTCAGCTGAGTGCCCCCCTGCAGCGGCTGGCACGTCGGCGGATGAGCGCGCTCCGCGCTGGTGTCGCCGGCCGCGGCGGTCGGCCACTGTTGCTCGCTCGGCCTGCCCCACGCCTCCGGGGCACCCGAACCCACATGACGCGGGCAACGGGGAGACGCCGACTTTACCGGCGACCTTGGATGGCGATCCCGCGGTGTTGGCGAAGCTCCAGCCGTAGTCCCAGTTGCGCAGGAACGCTGCCTGTCCCTCAGCAAAGGCCGACATCGCCTGCGGCACCTGGAAGGGGGTGACCGCCCTGGGGGAGGAGGCACCAGACGCAATAAGTGAGCGCATGAAGGTCAGCGCCTTCAGCCCGGCGGAGGAGTCCAGCGTGGACTTCGTCAGACCGGAGCTGAGGACCGAGCCCCGGCCGAGCCCAGGTACTCCATGAGGTTACAAGTGAGGCCCTCATAGGAGGCGCCCTCCCAGACGAAGCCGTACTTGGCCAGGCCGTTGTCCTTAATCTTGATGGCGTCGGCCTTCGGCTGCCGCCAGGTCTTCGGCACCGCCATATCCAGCTTGGCCAGCAGGTCCTTTCCGGCAGTACAGGAAGTCCTGGTCCTCTCGAAGAATGGCGCACCATAGGTCTGAGGAAACATGGGCCACAAGCGTTCAGCGCGGCGTCTGCTGATGCAGCGCAAGCCGCCAGCCGCCCGCCCGGCGTACATAGGTGCTTGTCATGAATGCTGAATACGCAGGGCCGTCGCCACGGCTCGCGGTAGCACCGTAGAAGACGATTCCGGTATCCGCGGTGGGCTGGAAGGCTCTGACTCCGAAGAGTTCGTATGCCGACCAGGGCTGCCCGGACATCGACTGGATGATGACCTCGCGGTCGTCGAACATCAGGCCGCCAGGCAGGACCATGACCGGACTGTCATCCAGCACCTGGCGGTAGTACTGGGCGGCGGCCGCCCCGCTGGTGGCCAGGGCCCGCCATCCTTGCTCTTCGAGATCGATCAGTTCGCTGCTCATCGCCATCCTTCGCTATCGTGCGCTTGTCTTAGCTTCCTTGACCGGCTGTGGTCGCAGGGCTGTGCAGAAGATCACCAAGTCCTGAACGTCGCTCTTCAGCCCACTACCGGGTCAACACACCGAGCGGCCCGGGTGCCACCTGGACTGCTGTACCGGTATCGCCGCCGCGTCAGGGACGCGAGCGGCCATCCTCGCCGTATGGCAGGGCAAGCCGCATGCCGTTCGGGGGTGTGTCCAGCCGATCGCCGTCGGCTGTGGCGAAGCGAAACGGCAAGCCCGCGGCAACGGCGATGCTGGGGTGATCCATGAGCTGGAAATGCAGGTGCGGCTCGGTGGTGTTCCCCGAGTTGCCGCATTCAGCCACCTGATCGCCCACCCGGACCCGCTGGCCGTTCGTGACGAGGATTGAGCGGTGGCGCAGGTGCGAGAGAGCGGCGTAGACGCCGTTGCCCTGATCGATGATCACATGATTGCCCAGGACGCGGCTGGGCCCGAACAGCTCCCGCCACAGTTCCACGGTCAGCAGGTACAGCATGCCAAGCGGAGACGTGCGGCTCCAGTGATCCCGCTCCCGGTTGTGGACGCGCACAACCACGCCATCGGCGGGGGCGAACACCGGCTGGCCAAATCCTGGGAAGTCCTGCGGGCGCCGGGCAAACGGCCACCATCTGAAGCCTGGCCGCCTGAACTGCGCATGATCGGCCGGGTCATAGACGAGGTCGATCGCGTACGTCTGCCCGTAGCTCTGGATCCCGTGGCTGGGAACCCGGCTTGCCGGGCTGTTAGCTGCACGCCAGGTACCCGCGACGGGAGGCCGGACCACGACCGGTTCCCGCCGCAACGTGCCCGCGCGCAGCAAAACAACGACAACCCCCAGACCGGCTAGCCAGGCAAGCCAGCCAGCGGGCAGGACTGGAAAGAACCGTCCGGCGATCGACAGAGCGATGAAGGCGGCCACGATCGGCAGCCGCATGCGCGAAAGAAGGATCGCCATAGAAGCAGGCATCGCAGGAGCTCCCTTCTTGCTAACGAGGTCCGTCGCTTAAGCCCTCGCTTCCCGACAGCCCTGCGCTGATTCATGTCTAGTGCAAGTTTTTCTCCACGCAGCGGTAGCAGACGCGGTTGACTCCGGCGCCTGCTGGAACGTCATCCGCCGGGCCAGTGTGCACGCTTGGCCGGGTGCTAGGTGCATTACCTGACGGGTGTTGTGGCTGCTTCAGGCTTCGGCCGTGGGAAAGTGGCCGGTCGGCGATGTGAGAGGAAACGGGCCGGGTGCCGGATGCAGGAACCGGTCGAGCCGGGTGGCGAACCCAGCCCGCTCAATCGCGCCTGCGATGGCAGCCGCCGAACAGGTGCGGCCACACGGTGGCATCCAGCACCCTCTGGGCCGGGTCGAGCCTGCCGGGTAGGCGCGGGCATGCTCGAGGAAGCAGAGCCGGCCGCCGACCGCAGTACCTGGCGGACCTTGAAAGCCGTCGTTGCCTCGGCATGGCCCGGTGCTACGAAGCGCGCGCACTGCGCGGGACACGTGGTGCCGTGCGGCTGCGCCTTAGGGAGACCGCCCGGTCCGGACCGCCTGCAGAAGCCGACGAATAGGAACAGGAGGCGACCCGATGACAGGATCCCAGCATTACGTCACTGATCAGCGATGCTGTGCGAACGGATGAACCGCAGCACACCGGCGTTGAGTTCTGCGGAGTGACTGTTGAACATGTTGTGGGTTGCCCCCGCGATGGTCAGCCGGTCCGCATCCGGCACTAGCTATGCCAGGCGGTGGGTTACCGCCTTGATGCGTGTCGGTGACTCCGCGCCCAAGGCAAGAAGCGCCGGCGCTGGTGAACTCGGCGGTCGGGCGTGCCTCGGTGGTAACCGGACCGGTCGAGACGCTCGTGGTGAGCGCACACGACCGGCGTGAGGCGGACCAGGAAAGCGGCGCGCGACGGCTTGCCCCACGTGGCCGCGCTCACCGCCACCCGGCCCAGGTCGGCGCGCCGGACCGACCGGGCACCAGCGGCATCCATCCCAGCGCGCCGCCGCGGCCGCCGCTAGTTCGGCGACCCCGTTCGAATGCCCCGAGCGGTAGGGGCAAATGAGGTTCGGCGAAGTGCCGGCATCCGCTCGATCGGTGGGGCTATCCCCTGCGAATCTGCGTGACTGCACCTCAGCAACTGTTGCTTGGTGCAATAATATCAGCAGGCTTGAGGCCTGCCTGCTGGGACTGGCGCCCGCTGCGGACAGCGGGAGGGCCTCGGCGGGGAGGACATGATGATCGTCGGCCGCCGCTATGCGGGGGGACGCGGACGGCGCTGATGGCAGTCCGTTTGCACCTGTCCCGCAAGCCAGGCAATCTCAATGGCGGCTGCCATGCCCCAACCGGGCGGCCGCGTGTACAGGTCCTGCTGACTGTCCTGCCGTTTGCCATTATGGGCGGGGTGGCAGCCGCTGATGTCCTGGCCGGCTCCGGAATGGTGCTCTTGGCCCTGCTGTCGCTGGGCCCCGCGCTGGCCGCGGCGGCACTGCGCCCGGCGTACACGGCGCTTGTGGGTGCGCTGGCGTTCGTCCTATGCCTGCTTCTAGCTGTGTATGACCATCTGCCGGAGTCACGGCGGACGATTATCGCCCTGGTCGCCATCGGCGGGGTCACCGTGGCCGGGGTAATCGCCAGCGCTGCCCGTGGCCGGCGCGAGCGGCAACTGGCGGACGTGACTGCCGTCGCGGAGGTGGCCCAGCGGGTGCTGCTTCATCCGCTCCCCCGCGAGGTCGGCCCCCTCCAGGTGGCCGTGCGTTACATCTCGGCAAGCGCCGCCGCGCAGATCGGCGGCGACTTGTACGAGGTCATTGCGACGCGCCAGGCGGTCCGGCTGATCGTCGCCGATGTGCGGGGCAAAGGGCTAGCGGCGGTGCAGACGGCGGCGCTGGTTCTGGGCGCCTTCCGGGAGGCGGCCCACGACGCAGCCGGGCTGGCACAAATCGCCGCCCGGATCGAGCGCAGCTTGGAGCGGCAAGCTGCCGCGGAAGAATTCGTGACCGCCGTCCTGGCCCAGATCCCTTACAGCGGACCAGCGGTCAAGATCCTCAACTGCGGCCACCCGCCCCCCTTGCTGCTCACCGGCCATACAGCGCGCCTCATTGAACCTTGCGAGAGTGGCCTGCCACTCGGCCTAACCCAGCTCGCGGCCAGCCCGCGCGAGACTACTGTCATCGAACTCAGCCCAGGCCAGCGGCTGCTCTTCTATACCGATGGCATCAGCGAGGCGCGGGACAAATCCGGAGAGTTCTACCCCCTCGACCGCTGCGCGGCCCTGCTGGCCGACCAGGATCTGAGCGCCGGGCTGGATCGCCTATGCGATCAGGTCATCCGCTACGTCGGACACCAGTTGCGCGACGACGCCACGACACTCCTCATCAGCCCGCACCTCACGAACGGGCACGCGGGGATGGCCAGATCGACGCCAGTGACCGAAGCCGCGCAGTAACGCTGCAGCATTCGGACACGCAACGGACGGGCGCACTGCGACCTGAGTCAATGTCGGCGGCGCTTAATGCCGACAGCGTCCACCAAGCTGATGGGTTGGCCTGATAGCCGGCTCATCACGCAGCGCACATGGCTACTAATCTGGCAATCGGCCCCGACCTGCTGGAGCGCGCCCTTGAGGTCAGCGGCGAGCGCACCAAAAAGGCTGCGGTCACCCGGGCGCTGCAGGAGTTCATCGCCCGCCGTGAGCAGGCCGGCATTCTTGGCCTCTTCGGCTCGGTCGAGATCGACCGGGAGTATGACTACAAGGCCGAGCGTTCGCGGGGGTGAGCCTGTTCGTCGACACCAGCGTCTGGTCGCTCGCGCTGCGCCGGGGCGCCCCTCCGGATGTGCCCGAGGTCGGGGCACTGCGGCATGCGCTCGCTGGTGGTGAGATCGTCGCCACCACCGGAGTGATCCTGCAGGAACTGCTCCACGGGTCGTCCCCGAACGAGCCCGGACACAGATCACCGAGATGTTCGCTGCACTGGAGTACCTCACACCCTCCCGCGAAGATCACGTCGCAGCGGCGGGCGTGCGCAACATGTTGCGCTCCGCAGGTGTTCAGGTCGGACAACGGCTTCCGCGCCGCATCCAGCCACATCAGCCTTCAGCTATGGCGCACCCCGTAACCCGCCGCGCCGCCGGCCCGAGGCAAGGCCCTTTGGATCTATTGACGCCAGTCGTCGCAGGGCAAGCGGCGAAAAGTTCCCGGCCGGTGCTTCCCCGGTACGCGGACGCTGTCCGTGGCTGTCCGCACATCCCCGGCGCTACACCACTTCCGGCACGGACATATAGCGGACAGGACCGGTTATTCACGCGACGGTTAAGGAAGTCCTTGCAGGTCAGCGGCTATTCCGGTGACCCGCCAGGAGCGGGCTGTAAAACCGTCGGCTCAGCCTACGTTGGTTTGAACCCAACACCTGCCATCTGCCACCACCAGCGAAAACGGCCTGTGAGCTGGGTTTACCCGGCCTCGCGGGCCGTCGTCGTGTTGTGTCATCCTCGGTCATCGTTGGTCAGGAGACGGCGCTGCACCACGCTAGTTACGGACATATAGCGGACGGAGCCGGCCCCGGAGGAGCGGTTCACCGCCCCGTTTGCTTCGTGCCTTGGCGGCTCAGCAGGGTTTGCCGTGGGCTGTCCCAGATCGCCGCCGCCCTGACCCGCATCGAGGAGGTCCCGGCGAGCCTGGCCCGGCAATCCCCCGGTGATCTGTCACCCGGCCGCGTTCCGCTGCTCCCACGCCTCCGGGTTGAGCAGAGTGGGTGGGCGCTGGCCGGCGAGCGCGGCGAACAGGTTGTCGGCGGCCAGGTTGGCCATGGCAAGCCTGGTCTCCACCGTCGCCGAGCCGAGATGCGGGATGAGCACGGCGGTGTCGCAGTTCAGCAGATCCGGATTCACCTCGGGTTCGCGCTCGAACACGTCGAGCCCGGCGGCGAAGATCTCGCCCGCCTTGAGCGCCTGAGCCAGTGCCGCTTCGTCGATGACCGGGCCGCGTGAGGTATTCACCAGCACCGCGGTGGGCTTCATCCTGGCCAGTCGGCCGGCGTTGATCATGTGCCGGGTCTGCGGGGTCAGGTTGATGTGCAGCGAGACGAAGTCGGCTTCGCGGAGCAGGTCGTCGAGGTCGCGGTACTCCGCGCCGAGGTCCCGCTCAACTTCGGCCGGCGGCCGGAAGGTGTCGTAGTACAGGATGCGCATGGCGAACCCGCCGGCCCGGCGGGCCAGGGCCTGCCCGATCCGGCCGAAGCCCACGATGCCGAGCGTCTTGTGGTGCACGTCCTGGCCCAGCATCATGAGCGGGCCCCAGATCCACGGGGTGCCGGCCCTGAGGAACCGGTCCCCCTCGGCAATCCGCCGGGCCGCGGCCATCATCAGCGCAAACGCCGTGTCCGCGGTGGTCTCGGTCAGCACCTCCGGGGTGTTGGAGGCGAGCACA
>Ga0335078_10003394_pt1 | contig 23745 bp, 20 predicted proteins | sample Lox_Sample_32_FD_206711 | JGI IMG/M metagenome (GOLD analysis project Ga0335078, IMG submission 206711) | Soil microbial communities from Loxahatchee National Wildlife Refuge, Florida, United States - Lox_Sample_3.2 | ecosystem: Environmental > Terrestrial > Soil > Wetlands | place: USA... | reverse complement strand
GGTACCTTGGTCTCGTTGTGGACGTTCTTCGCGTAGCGCGCGCACTCGCCGCCGCACGCGTTGAGAAGGTGCTCGTTGGGCGGTTGGTTCCCCCACGGATATTTTCGGCCGTCCGAGCCGCGCGCGGCGTACTCCCACTCGGGCTCGGTCGGAAGGCGCGCGTGCACGAACGCGCAGTACGCGGTCGCTTGAGCCCAATCGATGCAGTTGACCGGGTGGTTTCCGCGCGTGGCGATCTGCGAGTTGCACATCGCGTCCGTCGCGCTCGGCGTGCACCCGCCCGCCGCGACGCACGCTTCGTATTCCGATTCGGTCACCTCGAGCTTCTGCATGCAGAAACCGGGGAGGGTGAGCGTGTGCTGCGGGTGCTCGTCGGCGTCGCCTTCGTTCGCGGGCGAGCCCATCGTGAACGTGCCCGACGGGACGCGCACGTAACCCGTCGGGCAGCTCGACGAAGCGTTCACGCTCGTTCCCGCGTCGCTCGCGTCGGGACCCGCGCGGGTCGTGAACGACGCGAGCACGATCGCGCCGCACGCGAGCGCGGCTTTGATCCGAAACCGCACGGCACGAACGTAGCACCGTCAGCGTTCGAACGCCTCCGCGTGCGCGCGCGGAAAAAGAGCTTCGCGCGCGCGCGGCGTCCTTCTTGCTTCGCGCGGTCGCGATGAAGAAGCTTTGGCTCGGGTGCCTCGTCACGCTGACGGCGACGAGCGCGTTCGCGCAGACGCGCTCGGTGCCGCAGATCGATCCGAACGTCACGCGGGCGCTCGTGACGGGGCTCGCGGGACCGTTCTCGCGCGGCGCGCCCGGAAAGGCCACCGTGTTGATCGAGCTGCAGATCCCCGCGAATCCGGACGTGCTGAGTCGCATTCAACGCGCCGGCGCGCTGCTCGCGGCGCCCGAAGGAAAAATCCTCGCCTACGATCGCTTCGTCCCCGCGGACGTGACGCCGACGAGCCTCGCGGCGCTCGCGAAAATTCCCGAGGTGAAGCGCGTGACGCTCGCGAGCGCGCGCGGTCCGCTGCCGCTCGATCAATCCGCGAAGCTGATGCGCCTCGCCGACGCGCGAGGGTCGCGTCCCGATCTCGACGAGCTCGACGGCGACGGCGTGCTCATCGCGGACATCGACTCGCTCGTCGATCCGTTCCAGCCCGCGTTCTTCAAAGGCGACGCCGGTTACTACGATTGGATCGATCGCGACGGCGACGGCGTGTTCACGCCGGGCAAGGACGCGATCGATTTGAACCAAGACGGAACGGGCGACGCGAGCGAAATCGCGGAGCTCATCGAGACGAAGCAAGTCGACTACTACGGCAAGGACACGGGCGCGCGCGCGAGCGACGCGTTCGATCCGTCGACGGATTTTCTCTACATCGACACGAACGGAAACGGCGCGCGCGATTTCGGCGCCGCGAACGGCTTCGACGACACGACGCCCGCGTTCGGCGAGCCGCTCTTCGTGCCCGACGACGTGAACCGCAACGGCAAGCTCGACGTCGGCGAGCGCGTCGTTCGACTCGGCACGTCGAAGTTCCGCAAGATCTACGTGAACCTCGATTATCCGCCTTACGAAGCGAATCACGTGTTCGTGCGCGGGACGGATCTCTCGGCGACGCAGGTCGATTACTCGCACGGCGCGCTCGAAGGATTTCCCGACGCGTTCCACGCGACCGGCGTGAACACGATTTTGGTCGGCGACGTTCCGCTCGTCGGGCGGAGGTGGGTCGGCATCGCGCCCAATGCCGACGTCGACGTCGCGTGGGACGTGGAGCAAACGGGACAGGGGCTTCCGGTCAAAGGGCTCACGTGGGCGCTCGAGGACCAACCGGACGTCGGTTTGTTCGAGCTCGCGGTGTGGACCTCGGTGGCGCTCGACGGGAGCGACGCGCTCTCGACGATGATCGACACCGCCGTCGGCAAAGGGTCGTTCACCGCGACGTGCCCGACCGGCGATCAGGGATCCGCGCTCAAACACGCGCACGTCGATCTCGCCGCGAGCGCGCAGACGTCGATGCCCTTCGATCTCCCCGCGCAAACGAAGAGCGGACAAGGCCCGCTCACCTACGTCGAGATCACGATGAACGTGCGCGGCGGCACGCCGCAGGCGATGACGCTCACCGGGCCGAACGGCGAGAGCGCCGACATGACGCTCGCGATGATCACGCCGATCACGCTCTCGACGGGCGACGAGGCCTACGCGACGAGCCAGAAGACGACGCGCGGCACGCTCCTCTACGACGTCATCTTGTACGTCGACTCGACGCAGAACGATCCGCCGTTTCCGACGGGCACGTGGAACGTGAACGTGACGGGCGACGCGTCGAACGCGCTCAGCGTCGACGGGTACGTCGCGGACGACAAATCGAGCTGGGCGGTCGGCGCAGCGTGGGACGAATCGATCGCGACGAACGCGTCGACGATCGGCGCGCCGTCGACCGCGGATCATTGCATCGCGGTGAACGCGGCCCCCGATCACGTCGCGACGTCCAACGAACCTTGGTACGATTTGAATTTCTACTCCGAGTACGACGTGCCGACCGGATACGAAGAGACGCAAGGTCAAGTGCGCGCGTATTCGCCGCGCGGACCGCGCATCGACGGAACGACCAAGCCCGACATCACCGCGCCCGACAATCCGTGGGTCGCGAACGAATGGATGTCGACGCTCGCGTATCCGTACGGTTCGTATTCGGTCTTCGGCGGCACGTCGGGCGCGTCTCCGCACGCGACGGGCACCGCGGCGCTCCTCGCGCAAGCCGGCGTGCACGGCGACGACGCGCGCGACGCGATTCGCGCGGGCGCGATCGTCGACTCCGACACGGGCGCGGTTCCGAACGGCGATTACGGCTACGGACGATTGAGCGCCGCGGGCGCGCTCGGCGCGTCGGCGGTCGGCGTCGATCCGTCGGTCGCGATCCAGGTCGCTCAGCCCACGTACGTCGGCGTCGCGCTCTCGCTCACGCCCGTCGCGCAATCCAACGACGGCGACGACGGCGCGCTCCAAGCAAAGTGGGACGACGGCTACGACGGAAGCTGGGACACGACGTACGCGCCCATCGCGGCGCACGCGTTCACGCCGACGCAGATCGGAAAATATCCGTTCAAGGTGCGCGTTCGAAACTCGACGGGACACGTCGCCGAAGCGGTCGCGTGGGTCGACGTCGAGGACGCGCCGCCTCCGGAAACATCCTCGGGGTGCGGATGCAACACGATCGAAACGCGCGCCGACTTCGGCTACGCGGGCGCGCTCGTCGCGCTCGCCGCGTTCGCGCGTCGAAGGCGGCGGTGATAGAAGCAAGCGCGTGATGCGCGCGCCGCTCGTCGTTCTCGCACTCGCCGCCGCGTCGTGCGCCGCGCCGAGCGCGACGTGCCCGACGACGACCGCGTCCGCGCCCGCGAGCGCGAAGCGCGCGCCGCCGGGTCCGGTGCGTCACGTCGTCGTCGTCTCGATCGACGGGCTCATGCCGGACGCGTACGTGCATCCCGACGCGCACGGCCTCAAGGTTCCGACGCTCCGCCGCATCGTCGCGGGAGGCGCCGCCGCGCTCGACGGAAGCGAGTCCGTTTTTCCGAGCGTGACGTATCCGTCGCACACGAGCATGGTCACCGGGGTCCTCCCGGCGAAACACGGCATCTACACGAATCGCATCTTCGATCCGCTCGATCGCAATTTCGGCGCGTGGCGTTGGTACGCGGAGGACGTCGCGCGCGATCCGATTTGGCGGCTCGTCGAGCGCGCCGGGTACACGTCGGCGATCGTGTGGTGGCCGGTTACGACGGGCGCAGAGGTCTCGTACCGCGTCCCGGAATATTGGCGCGCGAAGACCGAGACCGATCGCGAGCTCGTGCGCGCGCTCTCGACGCCCGGTCTGCTCGACGACGTCGCGCGCGTGTCGCCCGACTTCTGGCCGCGCTTCGTCCCGCCCGACGTCGACGACACCGCGCTCGGCGACATCGCCTCGTACGTGATCGAAAAGGGCAAACCGACGCTGACGCTCGTGCACTTGATCGAGGTGGACGCGCACCAGCACGATCACGGCGTGTGGAGCGCGGAGGCGCTCGCCGCGATCGAGAAGGACGACGGCGTCGTCGCGAAGATCCTCGCGTCGATCGATCGCGCCGGGATGGGCGACGACACGAACGTGATCGTGGTCTCCGATCACGGATTCATGGACGCGGCGAAGCTCGTCGAGCCGTGCGTCCTCTTGCGCGACGCAGGATTCGTCACGCTCGATTCGCACGGAAAGATCGCGTCGTGGAAAGCCGCGGCGCTCTCGAGCGGCGGACAAGCGTACGTCTACGTGAACCCCGCGACCGACGACGCGCAAACGCGCGAAGCGGTGCGCGCGCTCTTCGCGTCGAAGGCGAGCGAGCCCGCCAACGGCATCGCGCGCGTGTACGCGCCGGAGGACATTCGCGCGATCGGTGGGGACCCGCACGCGGCGCTCGCGATCGAAGCCGCGCCGTCGTTCCAATTCGGCGCGTCGTGCGGCGGCGACTACGCGGGAGGTCCCCCGCCGTATCCCGCGACGCACGGCTACGATCCGCGCCGCCCCGAGCTCCGCGCGTCGATGCTGTTCTTCGGAAAGAACGTCGCGCACGGCGTGATCGAGCACGCGCGCGTGATCGACGTCGCCCCGACGATCGCTTCGTGGCTCGGCATCGAGATGAAAGGCGTCGACGGCCGCGCGCTCGCCGTGATCACGAAGTAACGCCGGAGCTGCGCGACGCGCGCTCGCTCGCGTAGGATCGCGTCGTGGCGCTCCGCGATCTCATCGACGATCTACGCGACGACCTCGACGCGTGGATCGACGAGCGCGAAGACTGGATCGCGCGCGGCCTCTTGCTCGCGTACCTCGCGTACGCGTTCGTGCGCCACGTCTTCGACCCGCTCTACCGCTCGTGGTTCGCCGCGATCACGCTCGCGTTCCACGAGATGGGTCACATCGTGTTCATCCCGCTCGGCCGCACGATGACGATCCTCGGCGGGAGCATCATGCAGCTCGTCGTTCCGCTCGCCGCCGCGATCTACTTGCTGAAGAAGCAGCGCGATTGGTTCGGCTTCGTCGTGTGTCTCGCGTGGCTCTCGTTCAGCATGTTCGATCTCGCGACGTACATCGGCGACGCGGCGCGCATGGAGCTGCCGCTCGTCGGGCTCGGCGGCGGCTACCACCACGATTGGTCGACGCTGCTCAACGAGTGGCGCATCGTCGATCACTGCGACGCCATCGCGCTCGCCGTGCGCATCGCGGCCGGCGCGCTCGGCCTCGCGTCGCTCGCGCTCGGCGCGTACATCGTGCAGCGCGTCGCGCGCCGCCGCCTCGCGCGCTGACGAATCTCCGTCGGCGGGTGATCACGCGGCGTTTTTTTTCGCGCGCGAACCGTTTTGTAGGCCGTTGGCTCTCACGAGCGACACCATGAACAACAACGACGAAATCGGCGGTCGAGGCGCGTGGAAACGCCTGAAGATCGGATTCGATGAAGCCGCGGCCCGTCTGCCCGATGCCCTTCAAGGCGAAGGATTTGGCGTCATCACTCAGATCGATCTCCAGCAAACGTTCAAAGCCAAGCTCGGGATCGACTTTCGGCGTTATCGGATCTTCGGCGCGTGCAATCCGTCGTTCGCGCTCCAAGCCGTCGTCGCCGACCCGCACGTGGGTTTGTTTCTGCCGTGCAACGTCGTGCTCTACGAACGCGACGACAAGACGGCGATCCTCGGCGTGATCGATCCCATGCAGCAGCTCGGCGCGTCCGATGGTCACCTCGCAGACGTGGCAAAAGCGATCGGCGAGCGGCTTCAACGCGTCGCGAGGGCTCTCGATTGACGCGACGTGGACGAGAAAAGTGGGCGAACGGGGACTTGAACCCCGAGCCAACGGATTAAGAGTCCGCTGCTCTACCAATTGAGCTATTCGCCCTGAAAAAGCGCCCGGTAGATACGTGCGGCACGTTTCCCTGTCAAGGAGCGACGCGCAGGCGAAACGAAACTGACATGCTAGGTTCCGCGCGATGCGCTCGGAACGACAAGCCGTGATCCTCGCGGGCGGCCTCGCGACGAGGATGCGCCCGCGCACGCTGACCGTGCCGAAGGTGCTCCTCGAGGTCGCGGGGCGGCCGTTCGTCGAGTGGCAGCTCGAGATGCTTGCGAAGTGCAACTATCAGCGCGCGACGATGTGCGTCGCGTTTCTCGGAGAGCAGGTGCGCGAGCACGTCGGCGACGGCGCGCGCTTCGGAATTCGCGTCGACTACGCCGACGAAGGCAAGGAGCTCCTCGGCACGGGCGGCGCGCTCCGCAACGCGCTGCCGCTGCTCGACGAGACGTTCCTCGTCACGTACGGCGACAGCTACTTGCCCTTCGACTACGCCGCGCCGCTCGACGAGCTCCGCAGCCACGACGACTGCGACGGCGTGATGAGCGTCTTCAAGAACGACAAGAAGTGGGACGCGTCGAACGTGGAGCTCGACGCGCGCGGCGAGTTCGTCGCGCGCTACGAAAAAGGCGGACCGAACAGCGACACGGACGCGGCGCTCGATCACATCGACTACGGCGCGATCGCGCTCCGGCGCAGCGTCGTCGAGTCGATTCCGCAAGGTCGCGCTTCGGGCCTCGACGCGGTACAGACGAGCCTCGCGCGCGCGCACCGCTTGCGAGCCCACGTGGCCCGTGAGAGGTTTTACGAAATCGGCTCGCCCGACGGATTGGCGACGCTCGAGCACCGCTTGAAGGAACTTCGATGATCGTCTCACGCGCGCCCGTTCGCTTCTCACTCGGAGGCGGCGGCACCGACCTCCCCACGTACTCGCGCGAGCACGGAGGGTTTCTCGTCGCGGCCGCGATCGATCAGTACGTCACGGTGTGCGTCGCGAAGCGCTTCTACAACAACATTCGCCTCGCCTACTCGAAGCTCGAGCTCGTCGACACGGTCGATCAAATCGAGCATCGCATCTACCGCGAGGGTCTGCGCTACACGGGCCTCGATCGCGCGCTCGAGCTGCACAGCGTCGCCGACGTCCCGTCGAACTCGGGCTTGGGATCGTCGTCGAGCTTCACCGTCGCGCTGCTCAACGGGCTCAACGTCTACAAACGCGATTACCTCTCGACGCAGCAGCTCGCGGAAGCCGCGTGTCACATCGAGATCGACGTCCTCAAGGAGCCGATCGGAAAACAAGATCAGTACATCGCGGCGTTCGGTGGGATCACAGCGTTCACGTTCGACAAGGACGGCACGGTGCACGTCGAGCGTTTGCCCGTCGACGAGAACGTCGTCGACGAGCTCCACAACAACCTCGTCGTCTTCTACTCGGGCGTCGAGCGCAGCGCGTCCGCCGTGCTCGCCGATCAAGCGAAGACGGTGAAGGCGAACAAAGACGACGCCGTCCAGCGCATGCACCGCATCAAGGAGATGGGCTACGAGACGAAGAAGCTCCTCCTCGAAGGCAACGTCGACCGCTACGGCGAGCTCCTCCACGAGCACTGGATGAACAAGCGCAAGCTCGCCTCGAACATGACCGACTCGGTCATCGACGAGCACTACGAGGCGGCGCGCGCCGCGGGCGCGATCGGCGGCAAGCTGATGGGCGCGGGCGGCGGAGGGTTCTTCCTCTTCTACGTTCGCCCCGCGGACAAGCGCCGCGTGCACGACGCGCTCGTCGCCCGCGGCCTCCGCCCGATGCGCTTCCGATTCGAGTTCGACGGCGCACGCATCGTCGCCAACTTCCACCGTTCTTGAGGAGATCATGCCGAGTTTCACGCAGCAGTTCCTGAGCGAGGTCTCGCAAATCGTCGCGACGATCGATCACGAGGCGATCGAAAAGCTCGCGGAGGGTCTCGCCGCGGCGCGCGACGCGGGCGGACGTCTCTTCATCTTGGGCGTCGGAGGGTCGGCGGGACACGCGTCGCACGCCGTCAACGACTTCCGGAAAATCTGCGGCTTCGAGGCGTACACGCCGACCGACAACGTGAGCGAGCTCACCGCGCGCACCAACGACGAGGGTTGGGAGACGACGTTCGTCGAGTGGCTCAAGACCTCGCGCTTGAACCGGAACGACGCGCTCCTCGTGTTCTCCGTCGGCGGCGGAAACAAAGAGAAGAACGTCTCGGTCAACTTGGTGCGCGCGCTCGAGCTCGCGAAGGAGCGCGGCGCGAAAATCTTCGGAATCGTCGGGCGCGACGGCGGCTACACGAAGCAAACCGCGAGCGCGTGCGTCATCGTGCCCACGATCCACGCCGAGCGAGTCACGCCGCACACCGAAGGTTTCTGCGCCGTGGTATGGCACCTGCTCGTGAGCCACCCGAGGCTGCAGGCGCAGAAGACGAAGTGGGAAAGCGTCAAGTAACGGAGATCGTTTGAAGCGCGCGGTGGTGCTCGATCGCGACGGTACGCTCGTCGACGTCGTGCGCGACGAAGAGACGGGCGCGATCGTCACCGCGTTTCATCCGTCGCAGCTTCGGCTCCTGCCCGGCGTGGTCGACGGTTTGCGCGCGCTCGCGTCCGCGGGGTTCGAGCTCGCGATCGCGACGAACCAACCGGGCCCCGCGAAGGGACAATACTCGCGCGCGTCGGTCGAGCGCACGAACGCAGCGCTCGTGGCGCTGCTCGCGCGCGAAGGCGTCACGATCGCGAAAGTTGCAACATGCATGCATCACCCGGACGGCGGTCCGGGCGGCGATCCGTCGCTCGTGGGCCCGTGCGAGTGCCGCAAGCCGAAGCCGAAGATGCTCTTGGATCTGCAGCGCGATTTGGGCTTCGAGCCGAGCGCGTCGTGGATGATCGGCGACACGACGAGCGACGTGGAAGCCGGGCGCGCCGCGCGCATGCGCACCGCGCTGATCTTCGACGAGCGGAGGTGCGAGCTCTGCCCGCTGCGCGGCGGACCGAAGTGCTCGCCAGACGTCCACGCGCGCAACTTCGAAGCAGTGGCGACCGCGATCCTCGGGAGCTCCGCGACGTGAAGCTCGACGTCGACCGCGTGTGCCGCGCGCTGCGCTGGATCGCGTACGTGTGGTTCGGCTTCACGGCGTGGTGGGGGATCGCGTCGATGCCGACCGCGGGCCACCTCGGCGCGGGCGCGGCGGTCTCGACGATGATGGCGGAGGCGTCGCTCCGCTGGCACACGTTCTACCCGCTCTGGGATTGGTATCGCGTCGTCGATCCTGGTCCCGCCGCCGCGTACACGCACCACCCGTTCGGCACGCACTGGCTCTCGGCGATCTTCGTCTCGGTGATCGGCCACCGCGACATCGTCTGCAATCTCCCCGCTGCGTTCATGAGCACCGCGATGCCGCCGCTGCTCTATCGCATCGGCAAGCGCGCGTGGGGCGAGGTCGCGGGCACGGCGACGGTGCTCGGGTTCGTCGTCGTGCCGCTCACGGTCGGCTACTCGATTTTTCACAACGTCGAAGTCATGACGATGTTCGGCGCGCTGCTCTTCTACTTCGGGCACCTCGAGTATCAAGCGACGGGGCGGCGCGTTCATCTCCTCGTGAGCGTGCTCGGCGCGCTCATTTCCACTTCCGGCGATTGGCCCGGGTACCTCCTCGTCGGACCGCTGCTCGCGTGGAGCTTCGTGCGCGCGTTCGCGCTCCCGCGCTGGGCCACGCCCGCGATTCACCGCGAGCGCTACGCGATGTGGTGGGCGTGGTCGGTCGCGGTGACGTGCGCGACGTTCGCGCTGTGGATGGCGTTCTTCCAACACATCGATCGCATCGGCGAGTGGCTCGCGCAGGGGAAGTCGCGCGGCGGCGGGAGCGACATGCCGCTCGCGCAGGTGCTCGAGTCGCGCAAGAACTGGATCGATTTCTCGTTCACGCCGCTCGCGATTTGGATCGGCAAGGCCGCCGCGTACCTCGCGCTCCTGCGCTTCATCGTGCGCCGCCGCGACGACGAGATGATCGTGCTCGTCGCGCTCTTCGGATCGGCCGCGCAGTACATCGTGTTCAAGCGCGGCGCGGACATCCACATCTTCTGGCCGCAGTACTTCGGGATTTATTACGCGCTCGCGGTCGGGATGATCGTCGCGACGTTCGAGTGGATCGGGACCGTGATCGCGCGCTTCGTCGCGCCGACGCGCACGGGCGCGATCGCCGTGGCGCTCGCGGTCGTCGCGTCGATCCCGACGATCGTCATGGTGCTCCCCGACGGCGCGCGCGCTCTCGTGATTTGGCGCCGCACCGGAGGCAAGTACGACGACAAAGGCTCTCGCTGGGCGACGGACGCCGCGCTCGTCTACACGCTGAAGACCGTCGTGCGTCCGCGCGTGCGCCCGGGCGAGGTCGTCGGTCACCTCAACTCGTGGGGATGGGAGCACGATTGGGCGGTGAAAGCGCAGCACGAGGACACGTCCGATCCGCGCGCGACGGAGCCGTTCTGGGTCGCGCGCGCGCACGATCTCGGCGCCGATCACATGAAGCGCGTCGTCGCGAAGAACCACGTGCGCGTCTACGGCGACGCGATCTTCGTCGTGACGCGCGGCGAGCCCAACGCTCCGATCGACGCGTACTCGTTGCATGAGCGCGAGCCCAACTTGCTCGAGTGGATGTTCACGAACAACACGACGCCGGTGCGCACGATCACGAACGACCCCGACGCGTTCTCGACGTGGGAGTGGCGCGTTCACCTCGATCAACCCGCGACGCCGCCGACCGCGCCGCCAACGACGCTCGACGAGCTCCGCATCGCGCACAACGTCGCGGTCGCCGCGGAGCGCGCCGACGAAGCCGAGCGACTGCGCGAGAAGATCGTCGACCAAATCGATCGCACGCGCGAGACGCACTTCGACGACGGCTCCGAGCTCATGGGCGTCCGCGTGCTCCGCAGCGTGACGCCCGAGCTCGAGATCTGGATTCAATCGGGAGGACCCACCGCGAGCGACTCCACGTTCGCGGTGCGATCGAACATCGTGAAGAAGGCGCCGCTCAGCACGATCCCGATCGACGCGGTCGAGTGCGATCACTCCGAGACGCCCGCGATCTCGACGAAGCTCTGGAAGAAGGGCTTCGTGTACGCGGTGCGCGTCGAGCTGCACCATCGCCTCGGTCTCGAGTCGTATTGGATGTCGTGGCCCGGTGGGCCGCACCGCACGCACGGAACCCCGCACATCGATCTCGTCGAAGTGCCGTGACCGGCGTAATGTCACCGCGCCGATGGGCGTCGCGACGGACTTCATCCTTGGAATGCGCGAGGCGTTCACGCTCGAGCACGCCGAGCGCGCGGCGATCGACGAAGGCGCGCGGCGCGACGACGCGCGAAAGTTCGTCCAAGGCGCGAACGCTCGGCTCGCGTCCGCCGCGCGACTGAGCCTCCCGCGCGCCGCGGTCCCGCTCCTCCGCGACGCGCTCGAGCTCGCGATCCGCGCGTCGCGCGTCGATCACGACGCGCCCGTCGATCTCGCCGCGGAGCTCGGCGCGCGCGACGACGTCGTCGGCGAGTGGGCGCGTTCGAGCGAACCGCTGTTCGTCGAAGAGCTCCCGTTCGCGCGTGGCGAAGAGCTCCGCGACGCGCTCGACGCCGAAGTCCGCGCGCGCCTCGCCGCGCTCGACGTGCGCTCGGTCACCGCGATCCGCGCGCTCCGCTGGGGCCGCTTCGTCGCGTTGACGATCGTGCTCGCGATGATCGCGTCGTGGGTCGCGCGCACGAAGTTTCTCCCGCACAACGTCGCGCTCGGAAAGAACGTGCTGACGAACGGCGTCCGCGGCGACAACGGTCCGTTCAACGGCCCTGGCGTCGTCGATGGTCGCACGCGCGGAACGTTCGGCGTCTCCACGAACGACTCGCCCCACCCGTTCGTCACGATCGATCTCGCGAAGCCCTACGCGATCACGCGCGTTCGAATCTTCAACCGCGGCGACGGTTGGTACGACGAGTCGCTGCCACTCGCGCTCGCGATCTCCGACGACAACGCGACGTTCCGCGAGGTCGCGCGCCGCACGACGCACTTCGACGTGTGGACGGTCGACTTCGCGCCGACCGCGACCGCGCGCTTCGTCCGCGTCGCCAAGATGGCGCCCGGCGCGGTCACCCTCAACGAGATCGAGATCTACTCGCGTGACAACTGAGTCGTTCCGAAGATGGCCGCGCGTCGTGCTCGACGTGCTCTCGATCGTGCTCGCGATCGGCGCCGTCGCGCTCACCGTCGCGCCCGTCTTCGAGCATTGGAACACGCTCGGCGGTCACGATTGGGATCCGATGGAAGGCGCGCGCTTTCTCTCCATCAAGACCATCAAGCAGTACCACCAGTTCCCCTTCTGGAATCCGTACAGCTGCGGCGGGCACACGTGGTGGGGCGGTCTCGAGAACGGCGTGAACCTCGTGTCGCCGTTCTTCCCCGTCTACGTGATTTGGTCGCTGCCGGTCGCGATGCGCGTCGAGATCGCCGGCACGGCGCTGCTCGGCGCGATCGGCACGTGGGTGCTCGCGGGGCGCTTCACGCAAAGCTCCGGCCTCCGCTTGCTCCTCGCTGCCGCGTTCGCGCTCAACTCGCGCTGGACGATGCAAGCGTCCGTCGGCCACACGTGGCACTTGTATTATGCATGGATTCCGTGGGCGCTTTTTTTCTTGGATCGAGCGCTCGCGCTCAAGCCCGGCGACACGACGAAGCACGCGCTGCGCGACACCGCGCTCTTCGGCGCGATGCTCGCGATGATGGTCTACAACGGCGCGATTTACCCGCTGCCGCAGACGATCTCCATCGCCGCGCTCTACGCCATCTCGTGCGCGATCTCGTCGCGCTCGTGGCGCCCGCTCGGAATCACCGTCGGTGGTGGGCTCTTCGCGTTCGCGTTCAGCGCGCCGCGGCTTCTTCCGATCGTCGACATGCTGCGGCGTTACCCGCGCCTCGTCGATTCCAACGAGACGATGGACCTCGCCGCGTTCGTCGGGATCTTCACCGCGAAGACGGGCGATCCGCGACCGATGGTGGGCCCGTGGGGTTGGCACGAGTACGGCGATTACGTCGGCTGGGTCGCGTTCGCGATCATGATGGTCGCGCCGTTCGTCGCGCGCCGCGCCCGCGAGCGCGCGCTCGTCGTGTGCGGCGTCGTGTCGATCGTGCTCGCGTTCGGTCGCTTTCATCACGACGCGCCGTGGGGAATCCTCCACGACTACGTTCCGATCTTCGAATCGCAGCACGTCCCGTCGCGTTGGCTCTATCCCGTGTCGCTCTTGCTCGGGCTCGCGGCGTTCGCGGCGTTCGAGCGCGTGCTCGCGCGTCAGAAGCGTCGCGCGCTGCTCGAGGTCGCGCTCTTGTTCCTCGGCGCGTACGTCGCGCTCGACGTGTGTCTCGAGTCGCAGCGTCCGCTCGTCGGCGCGCTCCAACGTCCGCCGCCGCGCGTCGAGAACGACTCCTTCGGCGCGTTCCACCAAGAAAAATCCGCGCCGCCGCCGCTGCGCTACGCCGAGTCCGATTGGGCGCCGCCGTCGTATCCGAGCATGATCGCGGGCGTCGGCGTGATCGAGTGCAGCACGTTCCCCGGCTTGCACAGCTACTACCGAAACAAGGACGGCACGATGCCCGGCCTCGGCGCGAAAGGAAAAGGCGAGCCGCAATATCGCGGCGAGACGTTCTTCGCGACGGGAAACGGATTCGCGAGCATCGTGTCGTGGACGCCGAACGCCGTCGTCGTGCACTACTCGAACGCGAGCCCCGGCGACGCGCTCGTCATGAACCAGAATTGGGATCCAGGGTGGTCCGCCGGCGGGCACGCGGCGATCGATTGGGACAGCACCGTCGCGACGCGCGTCGAGTCGAGCTCGGGCGAGATCACGTTTCGTTACCGCTCGCGCTTCTTCCTCTTGGGTCTCTTCATCACGCTCGCGACGCTCGCCGGACTCGTCTTCGTTTGGCGCACGTCATCTGATAGAGTCCGCGCCTCTCATGCATGACATCGGCATCTTGGGCGGAGGGATCTCCGGCCTATTTACCGCTTATTTCCTCGGCGGAGACGTCGAGGTGCTCGAGGCCGACGATCGGATCGGCGGTCTCGCGCGCTGCTTCGGCGGCGAAGGATTCCGCTCGGACATCGGCGGCCACATTCTCTTCTCGAAGGACAAAGAAGCGCTCGCGCACGAGCTCGCGATCCTCGGCGACAACAAACGCCAGGGCGTCCGCGCGAACAAGATTTTGTACGGGGGCCTCCACGTCAAATACCCGTTCGAGAACGGCATCGACGTGCTCCCGAAGGAAGACCGCGTCGACATCCTCCACACGTTCATCGAGAACCCTCACAAGAAGACGCAGCCGACGAATTTCCGCGAGTGGATGTACCACGTCTTCGGCGACGGCATCACGAACCGCTATCTCCTTCCGTACAACGAGAAGATCTGGAAGACCGATCCGTCGAACATGAGCCTCGAGTGGGTCGGGCGCGTTCCGACGATCGATCTGCGCGACTTGATCAAGACCGCGATCGGGATCGAGACCGAGGGTTACACGCACCAGCTCTACTTCGATTACCCGAAGACCGGCGGGTTCGAGTCGGTGCCGCGCGCGGTCGCGAGCAAGCTCGCCGGAAAAATCACGACGGGCTTCCGCGTCGCGAAGGTGAAGCGCGTGGAAGGCGGGTTCGCGGTGATCTCCACCGGCGGCGAAGAGCGACGCTACAAACAGCTCGTCGCGACCGTCCCGATCACGACGCTCTTCGGCGCGCTCGACGACGTGCCGCAGGAAATTTCCGACACCGCGCGCGCGCTGCGATTCAACTCGCTGCGCGTCGCGCTCGTCGGCGTCAACGTCGACAACCTCCCCGCGTACACCGCGCTCTACGTCCCCGATCCGAAATCGCTCTACCACCGCGTTTGCTACAACCAAGTGTTCTCGCCGGACATGGTGCCCGCGGGTTGCAACTCGGTGTCGTGCGAGATCACGGTGCCGCCGGGCGGCGATCTCGACTCGTGGAGCGACGAGAAGATTTTGGATCGCGTCGTGGACGATCTCGCGCGCGACGGAGTCGTCGATCGCAAGACGGTGTGCTTCCGCATGGTGCACCGCGAGAAGTTCGCGTACGTCGTCTACGATCACGGCTACGCGGACCGCGTCCGCAAGATCCGCGAGTTCACCGACTCGCGCGGCATCCACCTCGCGGGCCGCTTCGCCGAGTACCAATACGTCAACACCGACGCGTGCGTTCGTCGCGCCCTCGATTTGTCGCGTCAGCTTCGCGCGGGTGACATCGCGCCCGAGGCGCGCATCCCGAAGAGTTGGTCATGAGCATCGAACGCGTTTTTGGTCACCCGCGAAGGGTGCTGCTCGTGGACGCGGCGTTCGCGGATCACGTCGCGCACGATCGCGGCGCAGTGGACGTCGTGCAAATCGACGAGAACGGGAACGTACGCGAGCCGCACTTCGACACGATCGTGTTCGGTCGTTCCGCGCGTCGCGTCGCCGAGCTCGCGAAGCTCCTCGAAGACGGCGGGCACGTCATCGCGCCTGCCCGCGAGCGCGCCGCGCTCGAGTCCGCGGGCCTCGAGATGCTCGCGGGAAATTCCGAGCTCGCGCTCGCGCGAAGGCGTCCCGAGAAGAAGAAGCTCTCGCTCACCGTCGGCATGATCTCGATGAACGAAGAGAACGCCGTCGGCAAAGTGATCGACGACATCATGCACCACGCGCCCGGCGCGGAGGTCCTGCTCGTCGACAGCTCGAAGGACAAGACTCCCGAAATCGCCACCGAGCGAGGCGCGCGCGTCATCCGGCAGTTCCCGCCGAAAGGCTACGGCCCCGCGATGCACCGCTTGCTCTACGAGACGACGACCGACGTCATCGTCACGATGGACTGCGACGGCACGTACCCCGCCGATCGCATCCAAGAGCTCCATCGCATGATCGAGGACGGCGCCGACCTCGTGAACGCGACGCGTACGCGGCATCGCCCGGACGCGATGCCCTTTCCGAATTTCATCGCGAACCGCGTGTTCGCGGCGAGCGCGTTCGTGCTCCACGGCCTCCCGACGACCGACGTGCATAGCGGCATGCGCGCGTACCGAACGTCGATGCTCCGCGGCTTCCACTGCGATCCGAAGGGACCTGCGCTGCCGGTGGACTTGCTCGTGGTGCCCGCGCGCGTCGGGTATCGCGTGATCGAGGTCGAGATCGAATACTTCGTGCGCGTCGGCGAGACGACGCTCCACCGGTTCGACAGCACGAAGTGGACGTTCAAGCGCCTCTTGCGGAGCGCCCAAGACGGCGCGCGCGTGAAGCGCGCGAACTGGAGCACGCGCTAGCCGAAGATCTCTTTCGCGACTTCCTTCACGGCGCGCGCGACCGCTTCGTCCGACGTGTTCTTCACGCTGAACCCGAGCTTCGCGAGCTTGTCTCGGTTCAAGCGCGAGAGCGGGACGTCGCCCGGCCATCCTTGCGCGCTCTCGCCGAAACGAATCTCCGCCTTCGGGTACGGCGACGCGGCGACGACGAGCTCCGCGATGCGCTTGACGCTCGTCCAATCCGGCGGCGCCAAGTTGAAGACCGCCGGGTTCTCGTTCCTCGCGTTCTCCGAAACGAAGAGCACGCCCTCGGCGCAATCGGTCACGTGAAGGTACGGCTTCACCGCCGTCCCGTTGCCGAGCACGTCGAGGTACGCGGGGTGCGCCTTGAGCTTCTTGCAGAAGTCGACGATCGCGCCGTGCGTCGCGCGCGGTCCCACGACGTTTCCGAATCGACAGATGTAACCCTGGAACCCGAAGCACTCCGCGTACGCGGCGATGAGCGCCTCGCCCGCGAATTTGCTTGCACCATACAAAGAAATCGGGAGGTGCCCGAGCTGCATCTCGCTGCACGCTTCGGCGGTATTTCCGTAGACCGTGCCGCTCGACGAGAACACGAAGCGCTTGATGCCGTTGAGGCGCGCCGCTTCGAGCGCGTTGTACGTGGCGATCGTGCCCTGCTCGAGATCGAGGCGCGTGCGCTCGAGGCCCCACCGCGCCTCGGGGTTCGCCGCGAGGTGAAAGACGACGTCGTGCCCTTTCATTGCATTCTGCAACGAGTCGAGGTCGAGCGCGTCGGCGACGACGAGGCTCGCGCGCTTCGACTCGAGGTGCCCGGCGATGAAGTCCTTCTTGCCGATCGTGAGGTTGTCGTAGACCGTCACTTCACCGCGCGAGACGAGCAAGTCGACGAGATGACTGCCGATGAACCCCGCTCCACCGATGACGAACGAACGCATGGAATCGTGTTTAGCCTGTTCGGCGGCAAGCTGCTACAAGGCGGAGCCGTGACTTGAACTCGCCTTTCACAGCGGAACCGCTCGAAGCGTTCATGGCCGCGCAGGTCGCGGTGGGCGTCGCGCTCACCGCGATCGCGTTGCACAAACCGGCCAGCCGCGTCTCCGCCGCGTTCTTCACGTTGGCGATTTGGCTCGCGGTCGTCGCGCCGATGGAAGGCAACGTGCTGCGCGGCGTCGGGATTCACCTCGCGACCGCGGGCAACGAGCGGATGGTCTACGTGCTGCGGTGGGCGACGGTGCTCGCCGGGATCGGCGCGCTCTTCACGCGGCGGCTCGGCGCGATCGTCGTCGGCGTGATCGGCGGCGCGCTCGTCTTTTGGGTCGCGGGAAAAATCACGGAGTCGGATTGGGACGTCGCGGCGTTCCACATCGCGTTCTTCGGCTTGCTGATCGGCGTCGCGAAGCGCGCGCGCACCGTCGCGACCGGCGTCGCGTCGCGCTCGCCGTCGCTCGTGTACGAAATCGACGACCTCGTGTTCTTCGGCGTCGCGGTGATCCTCGCGACGATCGTGTGCTTCGTCGTGCTCCACGCGGAGACCGACAGCGCCGACGAGTGGTCGTACACGTACCAAGCCGCGATCTTCGCGCGCGGTCGCGCGTACGCGGAGGCCCCGCCGTGCTGGTACGCGTTCCAGAATTTTTGGGTCTTCGAAGCGAGCGGAAGAAACTTTTCGCAGTACACGCCCGGATGGCCGCTGTTCATGGCGCCGTTCTTCTTGCTCCGCGTCGTGTGGCTCGCGGCGCCCGTGAGCTTGGGGCTGTTCGTCGTGGGCGTCGCGCGGCTCGCGCGTCGCGCAGCGGCGGGCTTCTCGCGCGGGACGACGCCGCCGAGCGCGTCGCAGGTGCGCGCGGCGGGATGGTTCGCGGCGCTCGCGACGATGCTCAGCGCGACGATGCTCATCAACGGCGGCTCGCGCTTTCCGCACATCTTCGTCGGCGCGACGTTCGCGTGGGCGGTCGAGTGGCTCTGCGCGATGACGAGCGGGGACCTGCCGCGCGATCGTCAGTGGAAGCTCGGCCTCGCGTGTGGCGCGGTGGCGATGATCACGACCGCGACGCGCCCGCCGGACGGGCTCACGCTGGGCATCGGAATGCTCGCGTACGCCGCGTATGCGCTCGCGAAGGGGAAGCTTCCCTGGCGCGCGCTCGCCGGGACGCTCGTGTCCTTCGCCGTCGTCGCGGGGTTCACGCTCGTCGTGTTGCGCCTTCAGCTCGGCAAGTGGTTCGCGACGGGATATTCGCTCAACGACGTGTTCCATCCTTGGAACCATTTCGGATACAGCGTGCCCGACTGGAAGGATCTCAAGGCCGCGCTCCCGTTCGCGACGGGCTCGTATTGCTGGCTCCCGTGCTCGCCCGCCATCGGTCTCGCGGGCTTCGCGCTCATGCACGGAAGCGCCCGGCGCATCGCGGTGATCCTCTTCGTGAGCTCGCTCGCGTTCGTCGGGTTCTACGAAGCCATCGAGTTCGGGCGTCATTTGAACTTCGGGTACGGTCCGCGGTTTCAGCTTCCGCTCGTCGTGCCGATGGCGGTCGGCACGGGCGTCGCGATGGCGAATTTGTGGAGCACCGCCCGGCTGCGACACGGCGCGCTCCGCGCGATCCAAGCGGGAGGCCCCCTCGCCGCGGCGATCGCCGCGGCGCTCGTCGGCGTTGGTCGCATCGCGCCGCTGCTCTACCCGTTCGCGCACCAGAGCGTGATGACGCACGACGCGCTCCACGAAGCGCTCGAAGCCGCGCACCTCAAGAACGCGCTCGTCTACGTCACGCGATTGAACAACACCGACGTGCGCGACATGACGGAAAACCTCCCGCTCGATCTCTACCCGGATCAAGACGTCGTCGTCGCGATCGACGTGAGCCCGAACCTCCACCGCTGCGTCGAGAACGCCTACCCGAGGCGCGAGCCGTACCGCGCCGTCGGAATGCCGATCCACTTCGAGCGCATTCGTTGACCCGCGGCGACATGCTACAAGACGCCTATGGCTATCTTCATCGACAGCTCCGATCCGAAGGAGATCAAGGACCTCTTCGGATGGGGCGTGCTCTCGGGCGTCACGACGAATCCACTCATCATCTCGAAGGAGCGTCCCGACGCGGACCTCGGCGAGATCGTCCGCGAGATCCTCTCGGTGAGCTGGGGTGACGTCTCGGTCGAGCTCACGACCGAGACTGAAAAAGAGATGCTCGCCGAGTCGGCGACGTACCACGCGTGGGATCCGCAGCGCATCACGATCAAAGTCCCGATGAGCGAGACGGGCCTTCGCGTCCTTCACCAGCTCTCGAAGAAGGGCGTGAAGACGAACGTCACGTGTCTCATGTCGATGAACCAGGCGTACCTCGCGGCGCTCGCGGGCGCGACGTACGTGAGCATCTTCTCCGGTCGCGTGCGCGACATGGGCTACGACGTGCGTCCGGTGATCGAGGCGACGCGCAAGGTGATCGATCGCGAGGGGCTCGCGTCGAAGATCATCGTCGGATCGATGCGCCACATGATGGACGTGAACGAAGCGCTCGAAGCGGGCGCGCACGTCCCGACGATCACGCCGCCGATCCTGCGCAAGATGGTTTGGCACCCGCGCACCATCGAGACGATCAACGAGTTCAACACGGCCTGGAAGAACCGCGGCAAGAAGTGATGCGACGCGTGTAAGCTCGCCGCATGATTCGACTCGAGTTCGTCGGCGCGGCGCAGACGGTCACCGGCAGCAAGCACCTCGTTCACACGAAGCACGCGACCATCCTGCTCGACTGCGGTCTCTACCAAGGCCGGCGGCGAGAGGCGTACGACATCAACAAGAACCTCGGGTTCCGCGCGCACGACGTCGACGTCGCGGTGCTGTCGCACGCGCACATCGATCACTCCGGCGCGATGCCGATGCTCGTGAAGGGCGGCTTCGACGGCATCATCTACGCGACGCCCGCGACGCGCGACCTCTGCGCCGTCATGCTCGAGGACGCGGCGTCGATCCAAAAACAAGATGCGGAATACATCAATCGCGCGATCGAGCGCGATCACGTCGACATGCAGCCCGCCGATCCGCTCTACGACTCGAAGGACGTCGTCGCGGTGCTCGAGCGGATGATCTCCGTGCCGTACGCGCGCACGGTGCCCATCGCGGACGGCGTGAAGGCGACGTTCCACGACGCCGGTCACGTGCTCGGCAGCGCGGTCACGGTGCTCGACATCGAAGACGAAGGGACGACGAAGCGCCTCCTCTTCACGGGCGATCTCGGGCGCAATCACATCCCGATCTTGCGCGATCCCGAAGAGGTCGCCGGCGTGAGCATCCTCATCACGGAGAGCACGTACGGCGATCGCACGCACCCTCCGCTCGAGGCGATGGACGAAGCGCTCGTCACGCTCATCAAGCGCGTGTACGCGCGCGGCGGCAAGATGATCATCCCGTCGTTCGCGCTCGAGCGCGCGCAGGAGGTCGTCTACGCGATCAAGCGGCTGCGCGTGAAGAGGCTCATCCCGCAGATCCCCGTGTACGTCGACTCGCCGCTCACCGTGAAGATCACCGACGTCTTCAAGATGCACCCCGAGTGCTACGACGAAGAGACGCGCGCGCTCATCGCGTCGCGCGAGTCGCCGTTCGACTTCGACGACCTCCACTACATCTCCGATCGCGACGACTCGAAGAAGATCGACGGCGACCAAGGCGCGTCGATCATCATCTCGGCGAGCGGAATGTGCGAGGCGGGCCGCGTGCTGCACCACTTGAAGGCTGGGATCGAGGATCCGAAGAACGCGGTGGTGATCGTCGGGTTCCAAGCGCCGCACACGCTCGGGCGGCGCATCGTCGAGCGGCGGCAGCGCGTGAAGATTTTCGGCGTCGAGCGCGAGCTGCGCGCGGAGGTCGCCGTGATGAACGGATTCTCCGCGCACGCGGATCAAAACGATTTGCTGCGCTACGCGGAGCACACGAAGAACACGGGCAACTTGAAGCAAGTCGTGCTCGTGCACGGGGAGCCGGGGCCGCAGAAGACGCTCCGCGAGAAGCTCAACGCGAACGGGATCACGAACGTGGCGAACCCCGCGCCGGGCGACGTCATCGAGGTGTGAGGTGGCTCGCGCTCACGCGCTCGCTTCGCGCAAGAGCTCCAGCATTCGGTACGTGAGTCCCCAGACGATCTCGCCTTCGACTTCCAGCGCGGGCAGGAGCAGATCGACGCCGTCGCGTTGGAAGCGGAACGTGGTCGCGTGCGCGTTCGAGAGCACATCGTCGAGCGGCGTCCACACGACGCGCGCGACCTCCGCGTTGGGCGCGAACGGCGCGTCGATCACCGCGTCGAGCGCGAACACGAACGCCGTCACGGTGAGCTGCTTCGGCAAGCGCGAATACGGCATCACGTCCGGCAATCGCGCGATCGCGCGCGCTCGCGCGAGATCGATTCCGATCTCTTCGCGCGTCTCGCGGATCGCGGTCGCGAGGAGCGTCGCGTCGTCCGGCTCGCGCTGTCCGCCGGGAAACGCCATGTGACCCGACCACGGATCGTCTTCGCGCTCGGCGCGCTTGATGAAGAGGATCTCCGCGCGCGCGTCGCGCTCGCGCAGGATCGCCGCGACCGCTGCGCGCCGCCCGCTCGCGTCTTCGCGCTGCGTGATGCTCGCGGAGCGCGCCGCGAGACGCGCCGCAAACGAGTCGAGCTGAGCGGACATGCGACGCCATAACGCGCTATGCTCGCGCCATGCACAAGGGGAAACTTTTCGCTTTCGTCGCCGCCGCCGTCGCGTGCAGCTCCACGCCCACCGACTTCGCCGGAACCTATTCCGTCACGGTCGTGGACGGCGCGGACAACTGCGGATTCGGCAACGGTTGGAGCAACGGCGCGAGCTTGTCGAACATCAAGGTGACGATCACGCAAGACGGAAGCCAGGCGCAGGCGACCGTCACCGGAGGCGTCGGCACGCTCTTGACGCTCGTCGACGGTACGTCCGCGTTCAGCGGCACGGTCACGGACAGCACGCTGACCGCCACGATCGTCGGCAAACAAACGACGACGGGCTCGTGCACGTACACCATTCCCTCGACGCTCACCGTGTCGATCGACAGCAACAACAACTTGAGCGGCACGATCGCGTACACGCCGAAGACGAACGGCGATGCGTCGTGCGGCAATTACAACAGCTGCACCAACACGCAAACGGTGAGCGGCGCGCGCACCGGTCCGTAAAAATCGTCATCGCTCCACGGCTTGTCCACAGGTTGTTGTCTTGTGGCGCGCGTGTGACGCTCGTAAAGCGGCCGCATGATCAAAACGAAGATCGATGCCGAGCTCGCCGACGCCGAACGCACGCACGCGGCAGATCCCGAGCGCGCCGAGCTCATCGCGCGCACGCGCCGCTTCAAAGCGAGCTGGCTCGAGCTCGCCGAAGCGCTGACGCACGTTCGCAAACACGACACGTGGCAGCGCTGGGGCTTCGAGTCGTTCGAGCAGTACGCGTCGCGCGAGCTGAAGCTCCGCCAAGAGACGGTCGACAAGCTCACCGGCTCGTACGCGTTCTTGCAGAAGCGCGCGCCGAGCGTTTTGCGGCGCGACGGCGTGAGCGAGAACATCCCGAGCTATCAGGCGATCGATTTCTTGCGCCGCGCGGAAGAAAAAACCGGCGCGCCCGAAGAAGCGGTCGTCGCGATTCGTCAGAAGGTGCTCGAAGAGAACGCGCCGCTGCCGTCGGTCGTGCGCGAGTGGGGCGAGGTCGTGTTCCCGATCGACGAAGGCGAGCGCGACAAGCGCGACAAAGCCGCGCTCAAGCACGCTGCCGCGAAGCTCAAGGACGCGCTCGCGAAGACGCGCGCAGTTCCTCGCGAGCTCGCGCGGGGCGTCGAAGAGAAGCTCGACGAGCTCCTCGAAGCGCTCCAAGACACGAAAAAGCGCGCGGCGTGATCTCGATGTGATAAACGCGCCGCGTGCCGCTCGGGCTCGCGCTGCTGCTCGGTGTCGTCGAAGGGCTCACCGAATATTTGCCGGTGTCGTCGACGGGTCACCTCGTGATCGTCGCGCGGCTGCTCGGGCGGCAGGCGGGCTCGTTCGAAATCGTGATTCAGCTCGGCGCGATCCTCGCGGTGGTCGTGCATTTTCGCGCGCTGCTCGCGTCGCACGTCGCGGGCATTCTCGCGCGCAAGAAGGCGTCGATCGATTTCGCGCGCGCGATCGCGATCGGATTCGTTCCGATCGCGATCCTCGGCAAGCTCTTCGGCCACGCGATCAAAGATCGCTTGTTTCACCCGGTGCCGATCGCGATCGCGCTCGCGGTGGGCGGCGCGCTGATGATCGCGATCGAGCGTCGCGTCGCGGCGCGCGGCGAAGAAGGCCTCGAGCGCGTCACGCCGATGCGTGCGCTCTACATTGGTTTGGGCCAGTGTTTCGCGCTGCTTCCGGGCGCGTCGCGATCGATGTGCACGATCGTCGCGGGCCGTTTGTGCGGTTTGTCGAACGCGACCGCGGCGGAGTTTTCGTTCTTGCTCGGCGTGCCCACGCTCGGCGCGGCGACGCTTTACGAAGCGTGGAAGTCGCGCGCGGAGCTC
>Ga0335078_10003393_pt1 | contig 23747 bp, 19 predicted proteins | sample Lox_Sample_32_FD_206711 | JGI IMG/M metagenome (GOLD analysis project Ga0335078, IMG submission 206711) | Soil microbial communities from Loxahatchee National Wildlife Refuge, Florida, United States - Lox_Sample_3.2 | ecosystem: Environmental > Terrestrial > Soil > Wetlands | place: USA... | reverse complement strand
CGGCGCTGACCCTCGCGCTGGCGGTGGCGCCGCTCGCCCCGGCGCTCACAGGACGCGCAAGAACTGGCACGGTGGCAGTGCTCGCGGTCGTGCTCGCCGGGACCGTGGCCGAGCCTCGCCTTTGGCCCTCCACCCACACCGGGGGCGCGATCGTGATTGCCGTCGCGGCGGTTGCCGTGCTCGGCCTGCTCGCCGTGGCACAAAGGTCGCGCGCGTGGCTGGCGATCGCGATCGCAGTCGCGGCGGCGGTGGTCGTCGCCGGCTACCCAGTCCAGCGCCACTACCTGCGTGGGCGCTACGCCTACCAGCCGAACGTCTCCTACCTCGCGCGGGCGTGGGCGCTGTTCCGGACGGTCCACAACTCAAGGGTCGGCGTGGTCGGAACGTTCGGCGGGTTCTTCTCGTATCCGTTCTACGGGCTCGACCTCTCGAACCGGGTGACCTACGTCGGTCAGCGCGGCCCGCATGGGTCGTTCACGCCCATCACCACCTGCGCTCGATGGCGGGCCCAGGTGAACTCCGACCACCTGAAATACCTAATAACAACACCCGCACGCGACCCTTGGCACCCGTCTGTCCTCGGCCCCTCGCCGGAGACCCGCTGGACCGAGACCGACTCCGCGGCCACGCCCGTGTTCACAGAACAAGCGCTGGGCCAGCCGATCGTCGTCTTTCGTTTACGCGGACCGCTCGACGTCGCGGGGTGCCCTCAAAGCTGAAGGTAAGCTGCTCTTACATGACCACTGCTGCCGATCCCCTCACCGACCAAGAACTGCTCGACACCGAATGGGACCTGGGGCCGCTCGTCGACGGCCAGGGTCGCGCCGGCGCGGAGAGGATGCTCGAGGAGGGCAAGGAGCGGGCAGCGAAGTTTCAGACGCAGTACGCCGGCAAGGTGGCCGAGCTCGATCCCGCCGCCCTCGAGACCGCAATGGGAGAGCTCGAGGAGATCAACGAGCTCATCGGGCGCGCCGGCTCGTACGCGAGCCTCGAGTTCTCCACCGACACCGCCGACCCGGCGCGTGGAGCCCTGCTCCAGCTCGTGCAGGAGCGCGCGACCGAGATCGAGACGCTGCTGCTGTTCTTCGAGCTCGAGTGGGCCGCGGTCGACGACGAGGAGGCCGATCGGCTGCTCGCCTCCTACAAGCTCGACCGCTACCGCCATCACCTGCGGAGCGTGAGGCGCTACCGCCCGCACCTGCTGTCCGAGAGCGAGGAGAAGATCCTCGCGGAGAAGTCGATCTCGAGCCAGGCGGCGTGGGGCCGGCTGTTCGGCGAGCTTGTGGCCGCGCTCCGCGTCGACTTCGACGAAAAGGAGCTCACGCTCGAGGTCGCGCTCAGCCGCCTTCAGTCACCCGACCGGGAGGTGCGCCGGACCGCCGCGGATGCCGTCTCGACCGCGCTCGAGCCGGGCCTGCGGACGCGCGGGTTCATCTACAACACGCTCGTGTTCGACAAGTCGGTCGAGGACCGGCTCCGGAGCTATCCGCACTGGCTGGCGAGCCGCAACCTCGCCAACGAGGCCTCCGACGAGTCGGTGATGGCGCTGATCAAGGCCGTCCGGGGCCGCTTCGACATTCCCCAGCGCTGGTACCGGCTGAAGGCCAAGCTGCTCGGCGTCGACCGGCTGGCCGATTACGACCGCTCGGCGCCCGTGCTCGCCGAGGACATCGTGTACTCGTGGGGCGAGGCCCGCGACCTCGTGCTCGACACCTACCAGTCGTTCTCGCCCGTCGCCGGTGAGCTGACGCGGCAGTTCTTCGATGACCGGTGGATCGACGCGCCGGTCCGGCCGCACAAGCGGGGCGGCGCCTTCTGCGCCTACACCGTGCCGAGCGTGCACCCATACGTGCTGCTCAACTTCACCGCCACGCGCCGCGACGTGCTGACGATGGCGCACGAGCTCGGTCATGGCCTCCATGCCTCGCTCGCCCGGGGCCAGGGCGTGTTCCATCAGTCCACCCCCTTGACCCTGGCCGAGACCGCGTCGGTGTTCGGCGAGGAGCTCGTGTTCGGGCGGATGCTCGCCGAGGTCAGCGACGACGAGCGGCGGCTCGGCCTGCTTGCCGAGCGGGTCGACGGCGCGATCGCCACCGTGTTCCGCCAGATGGCGATGAACCGGTTCGAGCACCTCGTGCATACCCGCCGGCGCAGCGAGGGTGAGCTGTCGGCCGATCGGATCAACGAGACGTGGGTCGAGACACAGGCCGAGCTGTTCGGCGACTCGGTCGAGATCACCGGCGGCTACCGCATGTGGTGGTCGTACGTCCCGCACTTCATGAACACGCCCGGGTATGTCTACGCCTACGCGTACGGCCTGCTGCTGGCGCTGTCGGTGTACAGCCGTTATCTCGAAGAGGGCGACCCGTTCGTGCCGCGCTACATCGAGCTGCTGTCGGCCGGCGGCTCGCGCAGCCCCGAGCAGCTCGCGGAGATCGTCGGCATCGACCTGACCGACCCCGGCTTCTGGGACGCCGGCCTCGCGCTCGTCGAGAAGCAGCTGTCAGAGGCTGAGGAACTCGCCGCCAAGCGCTAGCGCTCAGTGATGTGACGCCTTGCGCGTGCGCGAGCGCTCCTCCTGGCGCTCGACCACGTTGACGATCAGCTTCATGACCTGATCGATCCCGGTCGCCTGGGCCTCGCCCTTCTCGAACGCCTCGCGCCAGTCCCGGATGTGGCCCTTGGTGGCGAGCTCGTTGAAATTCGCGCGCGGCAGCGAGATCCGCACCTTGGAGTCCGCGGCGATGTCCTTGGTCACCTTCGGACCGGGCATCTCGATCCGGTACTGCTGCACGTCGCCGCGCGCGCGGAGCTCGAGCCCCGTCACCAGCTTCAGGTTCGCAAGCGCCGGGACCTCGTCGAGGAACCGCTTGACCGCCGTCTCGATCAGGGACTTGGTGTCGGAGGCCATCAGATCTTGTGGCGCTGGAGCAGCTTGCGCCCGATCACCATGCGCTGGATCTCGCTCGTCCCCTCGCCGATCAGCAGGAGCGGGGCGTCGCGATAGATGCGCTCGATCTCGTACTCCTTCGAATAGCCGTAGCCGCCGTGGATGCGCAGGCACTCCTCGGCGCAGAAGCGCGCGGCCTCTGAGGCGAACAGCTTGGCCATGCCCGCTTCGATGTCGGAGCGCTCGCCGGCGTCCTTCATCCGCGCCGCCCGGTGGGTGAGGAGCCGCGCGGCCTCAACCTGGGTCGCCATGTCGGCGAGCTTGAACTGGATCGCCTGGTGCTGTGAGATCGGCTTGCCGAACGTCCGGCGCTCCTGGCTGTATTTCAGCGCGAGCTCCAACGCCCGCTGGGCGAGCCCGACGCCGCGGGCGGCGACGTTGACCCGGCCGAGCTCGAGCGCGTCCATCATCTGCGGGAAGCCCTTGTTGAGGCCGGCCTCTTCGCCGCCGAGGATGTTCGCCGCCGGGCACCGGTAGCCGTCGAACACCAGCTCGGTGGACTCGACGCCCTTGTAGCCCATCTTCTTGATCTTCGGGGGGACGTTGAAGCCGGCGTAGTCGCCGGTGTTCTCGCTCACGCCGGGCTCCTTCTCGGCGATGAAGCAGGTCAGCCCGCGGTGCTTGGGATCGGCGTTCGGGTCGGTCCTCACCAGTACGAACACGAGCGACGACAGCAGGCCGTTGGTAACCCACATCTTCGTCCCGTTGATCTCGTAGTGGTCGTCGACCTTCTTGGCGGAGGTCTTGATCGCCGCCACGTCGGATCCCAGCTCGGGCTCGGACAAGCTGAAGGCGGCGCGCATCTCGCCGCTGGCCATCTTTGGCAGGTACTTCTGCTTCTGCTCGTTGGTGCCGAACTTCATCAGCAGGTAGGACCCGATGAAGTGGGTGTTGACGATCCCGCTGATCGAGATCCAGCCGCGCGAGAGCTCCTCGACGATCATCGCGTAGGTCGTCAGGTCGAGTCCCATCCCGTCGAATTCCTCAGGGATCGTCACGCCGAACAGCCCGAGCTCCTTCATCTGCTCGACGATCGGCTCGGGGAACTCGTCCTCGTGGTCGTAGTGCTCGGCGTTCGGGATGATCTGCTCATCGGCGAACTGGCGGACCATCTCGCAGATCGCCTTCTGCTCGTCGGTCCTGTCTGTGTACGGAGTCGCGATAGCCATGCCGGCGAGCATACCCGTCATCCGGGGCGCGTCCCCCCGGGAAACCCCTGATCTCAGCGAGCGCCGGCCGGGGCTTCGGACTTGACCCCGTGCTTCCAGGTCGTCTCGGGCCGGCCCTCGACCTCGCCGTCGATCTCGAGGTCGACGCGCTCGTTGAAGAAGCACAGCCGCCCGGCGATCCGGTCGACCGCCCGGAGCGGATCGTCGTAGTACCAGATCAGGTCCTTGACGGTCTCGCCGTCGCCGCGCTTGACCGCGTAGTAGCTGGCCGTCCCCTTGTACGGGCAGCGCGTCACCGTGTCGGTGGACACCAGCTCGGCGGACACGTCCTCGCGCGGCAGGTACCAGCGGGTCGGGAGGTTGGACTCGAACAGCGCCATCGCGTGATCGGTCTCGGCCAGGACCTCGCCGTCGAGGGAGACCTTGATGTGGCGGCTCGTCGGAATCACATCGACCCGGTGGTAGGGGTCGCGCGGGTGGACGACGATCTCCTCGTCCTCCTCGTACCAGTGGTCCATCCGGTCGAAGTAGAACGCGATCATGTCCTTGAGCGGCTCGGCACCCTCGAGCGGCTCGGGGTAGTACCACGCCCCGGACTCGACGACCTTGTCGCCGACGCGGATCGTGTGGTACGACGCCTCGCCCTTCTTCGGGCACCGCGTGTGGCGGTCGGAGGGCTCGAGCCCGTCGGCACGGACGTCCTCGGGCGGGAAGTAGTACACCGGCTGATGGCCGGACTCGGACAGCAGCACCGCGTGACGGGTGTCGGCGATCGTCTCGCCTCCGACGACCACGCGGATCCACCTCTCGCACGGCTCCATGTACAGCGCGCGGCCCGGAGGCGGCGGCTCGAAGTTGAACGAGCCCGCTGGGTTACGCCCCAACGGCCCGGTTCCCGTCATCAGCCCCATGTCGCGCCGAGCTTACCAGGCCGGTTTTTGCCGGCAAAGAAACGCCGTCTTAAAAAATCTGCCGCCGGCCGCAACCAAACCGATCGCCAGCTCCGCTGACGAGCTCCAAATGGAGCCGAACCCGCATGTAGTCGGTCTAGGCCCCCTTGCGCCGGCGGCCGGCCCGGCATTTTGGCGCAAACTTCATCAAACTTCACAAAAGTGGACAAATGTTTGACTAAGGGTCTCTTAGCCGCCCACGACGATTCCGAGCCACACGATCGCCAACGACACCGCGAAAATGGCGGCGTCGAGCACATGCGCCTCGGGTCGACGCAGGTGCGCTCCGATCAGGACCGCCACCACCGCCACCAGCCCGATCTTCACGTGGAGCGTCGAGTCGCTCCATTTGTGCTCGTGCGAAGCGAGCGCCGCCCCGGTGATGATCAGGACGACGAACGCGATCACCGTGCCGATTCCGAACCGCCGCGCGGCGGCGCGCAGAGGGGCGCGATCTTCGGGCCCTCGCAGCACCGGCACGACCACCCCCGCGAGCATCAGCTGCCCGCCGACGAAGAACGCCATCCCGAGCAGATGCAACCAGAGAACCCCGTTCCAGAACGTCACCGCAGCCGATCCTGGCACACTGGCCGCCGGGATGAACTTCGCCCGCGACGTCGTCGAGGCCGCCCCGCGCGACCGCTTGGCCATGCTCGAGCTGGCCCGGGACGGGAGCAGGCGCGAGTGGACCTTCGGGGAGGTCGCCGACCGCAGCGCGCGCCTGGCCGGCGCCCTGAGCACCCGGTACGGCGTGGGGCGCGGCGACGTGGTGATGACGCTGATCGGGAACCGTCCAGAGTGGGTGCTGACCATGGTCGCGTGCTTCCGCATCGGGGCCGTCGCGCTCCCCTGCAATGAGCAACTCCGGGCTCACGACCTGGCCCAGCGGATCGCCGCGGCGACGCCAAAGCTGATCGTGGCCGACGAGCGAGACCTCTCGGAGCTGACCGCCGCGCAACCGGATTGCGCCGTCGTCACCGTCCCTGACCCGGACCTCTACGACAACGAAACGGCCGACCCGGCGCCGGTCGCGGACCTCGAGCCGCACGATCCGTGCCTGATCACGTTCACGAGCGGCACCACGGGAGAGCCGACCGGCGTCGTCCACGGGCAGCGCTACCTGCCCGGCCAGCGGCTCCAGGCCGAGCACTGGCTGGACGCGCGGCCCGGCGATCTGGTGTGGTGCACCGCGGCAACGGGGTGGTCGAAGTCGGCGCGGAACGTGTTCATCGCTCCGTGGCTACGGGGCGCCGCGGCGCTCCTGCACGACGAGCGCTTCGACCCGGCGCAGCGCCTCGAGGTACTCGCCTCCGAGCAGGTCAACGTGCTCTGCATGGCCCCGACCGAGTACCGCGTGATCGCCAAGCGCGTCGAGCTCAGGCCGCTGCCGGCGCTGCGGTCGCTGGTCGCCGCCGGCGAGGCGCTCAACCCGGAGGTGATCCGGACCTTCACTGACGAGATTGGCCTCGCGATCCGCGACGGCTACGGCCAGACCGAGACGGGCCAGCTGACCGGCAATCCGGTCGGCGAGCCGGTCCGGCCGGGGTCGATGGGGCGACCATTGCCGGGCGTGGACCTCCGTGTCGATCACGGCGAGCTCGTGCTCGCCGACCCGGCGACCGACCCGACGTTCTTCGTCGGACGACTCGACGGCACGGCCGCGCCGGCCGACCGCCCGTGGCGGACGGGGGACCGGGTCAGCGCCGACGACGACGGCTACCTGTATTTCGAGGGACGCGCCGACGACGTGATCATCTCCGCGGGCTACCGGATCGGCCCGTTCGAGGTCGAGTCGGCGCTCGTCTCGCACCGGGCGGTCGCCGAGGCGGCCGTCGTCGCCGCCCCCGACGAGGAGCGGGGCGCGATCGTCCGCGCCGTCGTCGTGCTCCGCGACGGCTTCGCCCCGGGCCAAGCCCTCGCCACGGAGCTGCAGGAGCACGTCAAGCACCAGACCGCGCCGTACAAGTACCCGCGGATCGTCGATTTCGCCGATGAGCTGCCCAAGACGGCGTCGGGGAAGATCCAGCGGGCTAGGCTCAGGAGGAGATGAGCCAACCGCGACCGGTCATCGGCATCTGCACCGCGCTCGCCCGCGCCAACTGGGGTGCGTGGGAGCAACGCGAGGCCGCGCTGCTCGCGCTCTCATACATCGAGGCGATCCAGCGCGCCGGCGGAATGGCGGTGATGATCCCCCCGGACCAGCTGTTCGAAGACGACCCGGATGAGATGCTCGATCTGCTCGACGGGCTGATCCTCGCGGGCGGCAACGACATCGACCCCGCCCACTACGGCGCCGAGCCCCATCCCGAGACCCGCCATCTCGTGCCCGAGCGCGACCGCGCGGAGCTCGCGCTCGCGATCCGAGCGGTCGAGCGCGACATCCCCGTGCTCGGGATCTGCCGCGGCATGCAGCTGATCAACGTCGCCTTCGGCGGGACGCTGCGCCAGCACCTTCCCGACGATCTCGGGCACGAGGAGCATCGCCGCACGCCCGGCAGCTTCGACGGCTCCGACCACGACGTGTGGCTGACCGCCGGCTCGCTCGCCGCGCGCGCCGCCGGCGAGGAGTTGCACGCCACCAAGTCCCATCACCACCAGGGGATCGCCGCCGTCGGCGACGGTCTGGAGGTCACCGGGCGCTCAACCCTCGACGGCCTCCCCGAGGCGATCGAGGCGCCGGACCGGCGGTTCGTCCTCGGCGTCCAGTGGCATCCCGAGGCCGACGAGCAGAGCCGCATCGTCGGTGCGCTCGTCGACGACGCGCTCGGCTACCGCAACGGACGCGGCTCGTCGTACCCGGCGGCGCGTACGGCCTCGGTCACACGCTCCGCGTGGGACTGACCGCGCGTCTCGAGCACCATCTGCACCGCGGTTTCGCGGACGTGGAGGTCGAATCCCTCGCGGATGTGCTCGACGTCGACCAGGTTGGCTCGGAGCTCGCCGACGAGCGCCAGTAGCCGGGCGAGCGACCCGGGCCGGTCGGGCAGCGACGCGAGCAGCACGAGCCGCCGGCCCGCCTGGCTCTCATGCCGGCGCGCGACCTCGCCCAACAGACCGGCGTCGACGTTTCCCCCGGACAGGAGGACGACGGTCGTCCCGGGCGTCGGCGTCGATATCCGCCCCGAGAGCAGCGCCGCGACGCCGACCGCGCCGGCGCCCTCGACCACAAGCTTGGCCCGCTCCAGCAGGAACACCATTGCCTCGGCGACCTCGTCCTCCTCGACCGCCACTACATCGTCGACCCAGCGGTCGATCAGCGACAGCGTGAGCTCGCCGGGCCGCTTGACGGCGATGCCGTCGGCGATCGTCAATGCCGACCTGACCGGGACCGGCTTGCCGGCGGCGAGCGAGCCCCGCACCGGCGCACAGCTCGCCACCTGGACGCCCATGACCTCGATCGACTCGCGCGCTGATTTGAGCGCGATCGCCACGCCGCTGATCAGCCCGCCGCCGCCGATCGGCACGATCACCCGCGCCAGATCGGGCACCTGCTCGAGCAGCTCGAGCCCGATCGTGCCCTGGCCGGCGATCACGTCCGGGTCCTCGAACGGGTGGACGAACGCCATCCGGTCGTCTTCGGCCGCGAGCTCGTAGGCCGCCTCGAGCGACTCGTCGACCGTCTGGCCGACCATGCGGATGTTCGCGCCGAGCGACCGGGCGGCCTCGACCTTGGCGATCGGCGCGCCCTCGGGCATGAACACGAAGCACGGCACGCCCCGCGCCCGGGCGGCGTACGCGACCGCCTGCGCATGGTTGCCGGCGCTGCCCGTGACCACACCGCCGGCGGATCCCTCGCCAAGCGCGCCGAGCTTCGATAGCGCACCCCGCAGCTTGAACGAGCCCGTCCGCTGGAGGTTCTCGGCCTTGAGCACGACGGTCCCGCCGGAGAGCTCGCTCAGCGTGCGCGAGCTCAGTACGGGCGTTTCCTTGGCGACCCCGGCGATGAGGAGGGCAGCGCGGCGGACGTCGTCGACGGAGACCGGCTCGCCCGGGGCGTTTGGACCGCGGGGTCGAGCCGTGTCAGTCAGGGAGCGCCACCACCGCGTCGATCTCGACGAGCGCGCCGCGCGGCAGGCCCGCGACGGCGATCGCGACGCGCGCCGGCGGGTCGGACTCGAAGAACGACTCGTACACCTCGTTGACCGACGCGAACGACGCCATGTCGGTCAGGTAAACGGTCAGGCGAACGGCATCCCCGAGCGTGGCGCCCGCCGCGTCGCAGACCGCGGCCAAGTTCTCCAGACACCGCCCGGCCTGGTCGGCGGCGGTGGCCCCTACGAGGTCGCCGGTCTTCGGGTCGAGCGGGATCTGCCCGGAGCAGAACAACAGGTCGCCGCCTGAGCGAACGGCGTGCACGTAGGGACCTACTGCCTCGGGAGCGCCGGGCGCCCGAATCGACTCGCGGTGTGCTGGCAACTCGTTTCCTCCTCGCTGAAGCGGTGGACACAGCGTATTGCTCTCCTGTTCGCCGGGGTAGCCTGGGGGTCGTGCCCAACCGCCTCGGGGGCGAGAGCTCGCCGTATCTGCTGCAGCACAAGGACAACCCCGTGGACTGGTACCCATGGGGCGACGAGGCGCTGTCGCGCGCGAGAACCGAGGACCGTCCGCTACTCGTCTCGATTGGTTACTCGGCGTGCCATTGGTGCCACGTGATGGCGCACGAGTCGTTCGAGGACGAGCAGATCGCCGCGGTCATGAACGAGCGGTTCGTGTGCGTGAAGGTCGACCGCGAGGAGCGTCCGGACATCGACGCGATCTGCATGGAGGCGTGCCAGGCGATGACCGGGCACGGCGGCTGGCCGCTGAACGCGTTTCTCACGCCGGAGGGCGTCCCGTTCTACGCCGGAACCTATTTCCCGCCCGAGTCGCGCCATGGGCTGCCGAGCTGGCGGATGGTGCTCGATGGGGTCGCCGAGGCGTGGTCGACGCGTCGCGATGAGATCCGCAGGCAGGGCCCGCGCATGGTCGAGGCGCTCAGCGCGACCGCCCGGATCGAGCCGTCGGTCGACCCGATCACCCAGGAGCAGGTGCGTGAGGCGCTGGTGTCGCTGTGGGGCACCTACGACCGCGTCAACGGCGGCTTCGGGCGGGCGCCCAAGTTTCCCCAGGCATCGGTGATCGAGTTGCTGCTGGCGCGCGGCGAGCGCGAGATGTCACTCGAGACGCTCGAGGCGATGGCGCGCGGCGGCATCTACGACCAGGTCGGCGGCGGGTTCTCGCGCTACGCGGTCGACGACACCTGGACGGTCCCGCACTTCGAGAAGATGCTCTACGACAACGCGCTGCTCGCCCGCTCCTACCTGCACGGCTGGCAGGTCTCGGGCACCGAGCGCTTCCGCCGGGTTTGCAGCGAGACGCTCGACTGGGCGCTCCGCGAGCTGCGTGGCCCCGAAGGCGGGTTCTGCTCGGCGCTCGACGCCGACTCCGAGGGCGTCGAGGGGAAGTTCTACGTTTGGACGGTGGATGAGCTCCGCGAGGCGCTCGTCGGCGCGCTCGGCGCGGACGTTGCCGACGCGGCGGTTGCCTACTTCGGCGCCACCGAGCGCGGCAACTTCGAACACTCGGGTAGGAACGTGCTCGAGGCGCGCGGGCCGGAGCCCACCTCGCTGCCCGAGATCCGGCGGGTGCTACTCGAGGCGCGGTCTGCGCGCGTGCGCCCAGGGCTCGACGACAAGCGCCTGGTGTCATGGAACGCGCTGATGATCTCGGCGCTGGCCGAGGCGGGCGCGGCGCTCGGGCGCGATGACTACGTGTCGGCGGCCGTTGCCTGCGCCTCGTTCGTGCTCTCGGATATGCGCGACGAGCGCGGGCGGCTGCTGCGGACCTGGAAGGACGGCCGCGCGCGGATCGACGCCTACCTCGAGGACCACGCCTTCCTGCTCGAGGCGCTGATCGAGCTCTACGAGGCGACTGGCGACCCACGCTGGTACGGGGAGGCGACGGCGCTCGCCGACGCGATGATCGGGCGCTTCGAGGACCCCGAGCGCGGCGGGTTCTACACCACCGCAGGCGATCACGCGCAGCTCGCGGCCAGGCGCAAGGACCTCGAGGACTCGCCGATCCCGTCGGGCAACTCGGCGGCGGCGTTCGGATTGCTGCGCCTCGCGTTGATCTCGGGCGAGGGTCGCTACGAGCGCCACGCGCTGGGCGTGCTGCGGCTGCTGTTCCCGGTGGCCGCGCGCCATCCGCTGGCGTTCGGCCATCTGTTGCAGGCCGCCGACTTTTACCTGGCGCCGGTCAAGGAGGTCGCGATCGTCGGTCCTCCGCCCGAGGCGGCTCCCCTGTTGCGCGTGGTCCGCGGCCAATACCGTCCGCACGTCGTTCTGGCGGTTGGCGAGGCCGACGGCGTCCCGCTGCTCGAAGGCCGCGAGCCGGTCGACGGCCACGCCGCCGCCTACGTCTGCGAGCGCTTCATCTGCCAGGCCCCGGTCACAAGCCCTGACGAGCTGGCCGCAGCGCTCGGGTAATCCCATAGCGGGTAGCTATTGGGCATGCCGTCCGCCCATGCGACTGCCGATCGCGAGGCCCGCAGCGTCGAGCGCGAGGCCGTTCAGGCCGAGCGGTCCCGGCCATTCCGCCTGCTCGTACGCACCGGATTCGTTGCCCGCGCCGTCACCTACGGCGTGATCGGCGGCATCGCGCTGGCCCTCGCGCTGGGCGCCGGGTCGGCGCCCGCGACTCCCAACCAGCAGGGGGCGCTCGCGTTCATCGCCGGTGCGCCGCTCGGCCGCGTCGCCCTTGTCCTCGTCTGCGTCGGGTTGCTCGCCTACGCGCTCTGGAAGCTCGGGCAGGCGCTCTTCGGCCGTGGCCCCGAGGGCGCCGGCAGCTCAAAGCCGAAGGACCGCGTCTCGAACGCCGCCGGCGGCATTGCCTACCTCGTGTTCTTCGCGGTCGCCGTGCGCATCCTGTTCAAGGGCTCCGGCGGCTCCGGCGGCGGCTCGAGCAACCCCGCGCACACCACCGCCGGCGTACTTGGCTGGCCCGGCGGCCCGGTCATCGTCGGGATCGCCGGCGGCGTCTTCATCGCGATCTGCCTGTACCAGATCTACGACGCGTTCCGCGGCGGGTTCGCGAAGGACGTGAAGACCGGCGAGATGAGCACGAAGCAGCGCCGTGCGTTCATGGGGGTCGGTCGCATCGGCCTGAGCGCGCGCTCGCTCGTGTTCGGGATCGTCGGGTACTTCCTGCTGCGCGCCGCGATCTCGTACAACCCGCGCGTCGCGGTCGGCGTCGACGGCGTCCTCGCCCGGGTCCACCACGAGCCGCTCGGCACGATCCTGCTCGCGCTGGTCGCGGCGGGATTGATCGTGTTTGCCTGTTACTCGCTGTTCGAGGCCCGCTACCGGCGGCTGTAGCGCTGGCGCCGCCCCGGGCGATCACTCACAGGACGGGCAGGTAACGCTCGAGCTCCCAGGGGGTCACCTGGATCCGGTAGTCCTCCCACTCCTGGCGCTTGATCTCGATGTAGCGGTTGAACGTGTGCTCGCCGAGCGCGCGCAGGACCAGCTCCGATTGGGCCGTCAGCTCGATCGCCTCGCCGAGCGTGGCCGGCAGCTGCTCGATCCCGAGCCGTCGGCGCTCCTCGGAGGAGAGGTGGTACAGGTTCGTCTCCATCGGGTCGGGGAGCTCGTAACGGTGCTCGATCCCCTCGAGGCCGGCCTGGAGCAGCACCGCGAACGTGAGGTACGGGTTGCAGGCCGGATCCGGGCAGCGCAGCTCCATCCTGGTGGCTCGCTCGTTGCCGGGGTGGTACATCGGGATCCGCACCAGCGCCGAGCGGTTGCGCCGCGACCAGGCCACGTATACAGGCGCCTCGTACCCGGGGACCAGGCGCTTGTAGGAGTTGACCCACTGGGCGAAGATCGAGCAGATCTCGCGGGCGTGACGGAGCTGCCCGGCGATGAACGCCTTGGCCACATCGGACAGGTAGTACGGATCGTCGGCGTCGAAGAACGCGTTCTGCTCGCCCCGGAACAGCGACTGGTGGGTGTGCATCCCCGACCCGTTCTTGCCGAACAGGGGCTTCGGCATGAACGTCGCGTGGAGTCCGTACTTCATCGCGTATTCCTTGACCGTGATCCGGTAGGTCATGCAGTCGTCGGCCATCTTCAGCGCGTCCGAGTAGCGCATGTCGATCTCGTGCTGGCTCGGGCCGACCTCGTGGTGGGCGTACTCGGTGGGGATGCCGAGCTGCTCGAGCGCCAGCACGGTCTCGCGGCGCAGGTCCGACCCCGCGTCGAGCGTGGTCAGGTCGAAGTAGCCGCCTTCGTCGAGCACCTCGGTCGAGGTCGAGCTCTTGAAGTAGAAGTACTCGAGCTCCGGGCCGACGTAGTAGTGGTCGAAGCCCATCGCCTTCGCGCGTTCGATCGCGCGGCGGAGCACATGACGGGGATCGCCCTCGTACGGCGTCCGCTCGGGGGTGACGATGTCGCAGAACATCCGCGCCACGCCCTGCTCCTCGGGACGCCAGGGGAGAACCCGGAACGTCGTCGGGTCGGGCATCGCGATCATGTCCGACTCCTCGATCGGGTTGAACCCGGTGATCGACGAGCCGTCGAACCCCATCCCTCCCTCGAACGCGTCGGTCAGCTCGTTGGCGTTGATCGAGAACGCCTTGAGCTGGCCGAGGATGTCCGTGAACCACAGCCGGATGAAGCGGATGTCGCGCTCCTGTACGAGCGCCCGGACGTCGTCTGCGGTCAGGGGTGAAGCGGTGGTCGCCATCGGGCGGCGAACGTTACTTGCCCCGGCGGCTATAGGCGCGTCGAGAACTCGCGCTCGCCGAGCCAGCGGTTGGCCCAGCGCTCGATCTCCGCCAGCGCCGGCTCCAGGTCTCGCCCCATCTGGGAGAGCGAGTACTCGACCTTCAGGGGCGGCCCGGAGATGACCTTACGCTCGACCATGCCGCGCCGCTCGAGCTCCTTCATCCGCTCTGACAGCAACCGGTCGGACAGCTCCGGAACGGCTTGGGCGATCTCGGAGAAGCGCAGCGCGCCCTCCATCAGCACGGCGAGGATCGCGCCCGTCCAACGTCGGCCAACTAGCTCAACCGCCTCGTGGTAGAGCGGACAACAACCTGTCGGGCGGGTTTCGCCGCGTTCAGACTCGGCCGTGTCCTCGGGCGCTCCCATCTCGCCTAACGGAGCTTAGTGCTTACGCTGCTTGCAACGCGCGCGATGCCTCGCTCGATCCGTCCACCGGCACCTCGCCGGCGACATTGACCATCGCGGTGAAGCCCTCGAGGGAGACCGTCGCGATCGCCTCCAGGATCTGCTCGTCATCCCAGCCGGCCTCACGGGCCTCCTCGTGGAGGTGCATCGGCGCGCGGCCGCGTTCCTCGAGCAAGGCCCGCAGATAGCGCAGCAGCGCCGCTTCTCGCTGATCCTTTGAGTTGAACTGACGTGCCAGGGCGACCTCGTCTAGTGCCAGGCCCGCCGCGCGCGCGGTGCGCGAGTGCATCGCGATCCCCGGCTCAGACTGGTAGTACTCGGCGACCGCAAGCGCAATCCGCTCTAGCGTCGGCAGCGTCAGCTTGCCGTGGCGCAATTCCGAACGGAAGCGCGCGTACGCCCGGAGCGCCGCAGGCGAACCCGCGAGCACGCCGAGGAAGTTCGGCAGCTGACCACCCGTCGCGAGAGCGCCTCGCAGCACGGGAACCGAGCCCTCAGGCGCGGTTAGGTCGTCGTGGATCTGAAATCGGCTCATCGAAGTTTTCATGGTTGACCACCAGTAGGTCCAGGGGGCTGAAAAGGGCCCTTGACGAGCCCTTCACTTTCGAGACCTGCTTACGCTAAATAAGTCTAGTTCGGCCTGGCGGGGCGCACAAGTGGGGGACGCACCACTTTTGAGGGCTTAGTTGCCGCCCGGCAAGGGCGCGCCACCGTGGCCACAAAGCCGTTACCCGTTATATACGGCGCCCCATAAAGACTGGATCAGCCGGGGCTGCGAGATCCGTAAGCGGGCGCGAGTTGGCGCCCTCAGCGGGCTCTCAGTGAGGCAGCGCGCTCAGTGGGGGAGCGCCGCGGCGTGGGCGCTCGCGGCGGCCACCAGGATCAGCAGCAGCCCGAGCACCACGGCCCACATCGCCGCCCGATCGGGCTGGAAGCCCGCGCGTTCGTGGCGGCGGAGGGTTGGGCTGCCCGCCGGCCGGCTGCGCTCAGCGCCCCGTGTGACCGGCGGCTGGCCGCGCTCGGCGCCGCGGCCCGTGATCTGCACCGTCCTGCGGCCGTTGGCCGCCCGCGGCGCCCATGTCACTGGGCGCTCGCGCCCCAGCTCGGACTCGGGCTCGAGCGAGGGGGGAACGGCCGGCGGAGCGGGCTCGGCGGTCGTCGCAGCCCGAAACTCGCGGAACAGCTCGCTGTCGAGCTCCTCCCACCATGGAACAACGTCCTCGCGTCTCGAGCGCACGCGCGCAGGAGCGCCAGCTTGGGCCATCTAACCGTCCTCTTTCTCGTACTTACGGGGTTAGCTGACGGGCTCGCGCCGAAAGAGCGGCGCTACGCAACGAGGCGATTCGCCCCAACAACTTGGGTCCCCCGCTCCCTCCGCTCCCACAGGTTGAAGCGGCGCGGGATTCAGTTTGCGGGCGCGATCCTAACATTGCGGACGGACGGAACGCGGTCTCATCCCTGACCATTTCCACGCAAGTTGCGGCGTCACCGCCCAGCCGGGCGATTCGGTGGCGCGCCGGGGGACTTACTCGTTCCCAGCGACCTTGCTCACGAACTTCGCCACGTCGGTGGCGTCGACGCCCTGCACCACGTCGGCGGGCATCGTCCCCTCTCCAAGGCACGCCTCCTGGCTGCCCTTCGGTGGGCTCTGGAGGCAGCCGTACATGATCGTGTGGAGCACGAGCTGCTCGGTCGGCTGGATCATGTCGAGATTCGGCCCGACCTTGCCGACCGCGTTGGCGGCAGCGAGCGTGTGGCACAGCGCGCAGCGCTCGCCGAAGATCTCGCGCCCGCGCTTCTCGGAGGCCGTCAGGTGGATTCCGCCCACCTGGGCGTTGGCGCTGTTGCGGTTCCCCAGCTCGAACACGATCGGAAGCGCGATACCGAACACGACAAAGGTCACCGCCATCACCCAGCCGAACGTCCGGCGCCCGCGCCACCCGGGCTCCCGTGCGCCGGCACTCGGCCCGCGGCGGGCGCCGAGGAGGAACACCCCGACGCCGAGGACGACCCAGAAGGCGGCGAACAACAGGACGGCTAGCACGGAGCGGCACCTTACTAGTAGACGCGGTCCACCGCCGCCGCAGTCGCGATCTACCGACGCCTTCCCGAGGCGAAGCTCATCACCGGCGGGGCGACTGCTCGGAAGTCATCGGCATCGGCATCGCGCGCGGCTCGCTCCGCCTCGCGTGCCCGCCGCACCTGCTCGTCGAGCATCGAGAAGTCCTTGACCTCGGCGGCCAGCCGGTCGGGAGCGTCGATCGGTCGGAGACGATCGACCAGCACGTTGATCGCCCCATCCGCCGCCGGATGACGCTCGAGCTTGCCTTCGGCGATGATCAGCGGCTCGGTCCTCACCGTCAGCCGGTGGCGCTCGTAGATCTGCGCGGGGACGATCAGGTTGATCGTCCCGTACTCGTCCTCGAGCAGCACGAACACGATTCCGTTGGCGGTGCCGGGACGTTGACGCGCCACCACGAGTCCTCCCACCGAGATCCGGGTGCCATGGGGCAGCGTCTTCAGCGCGGGGCTCGCGACCATGCCATCGGGCAGACGGTCTCTGAGCAGCGCGAGCGGATGCGCATCCGCCGTCAGGCCGATCGTGCCGTAGTCCGCGAGCATCGACTCCCACAGCGTGAGCGCCCGCAGCTCCGGTGGCGCCGGCAGGTCCAGGGGAAGCGCCAGCTGGACTCCGCCCGGCACCCTTCTCCCCGGCGTCGCCACCCCCAGCTGCCACAGCGCGATCCGCCGCGCCGACCCCGACACCGACACCGATCCCGGCACCGAGTCGGGCACGAGCGAGTCGCACGCCCCCGACCAGGCCAGCATCTCCAGCGAGGCCGCGCTCGAGCTCGCCCTCGACGCCAGGTCGGCGAGCGTGCGAAACCGCCCGCCCTCCTCCCGGACGGCGACCAGCTCCCTCACCTCCTGCTCGGCGACGCCTCGCACGTATCCGAGGCCGATGCGCACCCCGCCGTGACTCATCTCACATTCGGCGCCGCTCTCGTTGACGTCCGGGGACAGCACCTCGATCCCCCGTCGCTGGGCCTCGTGCACGAGCGCGTCGGGCGGATAGAAGCCCATCGGCTGCTCGTTCATCAGCGAGCACAGGAACTCCGGCCCGTAATGGACGCGCAACCAGGTCGATTGGTAGGCAAGCAGGCCGAAGGCGGCGCCGTGCGCCTTCGGAAAGCCGAAGCCCGAGAAGCCCCGCACCATCGCGAACACCCGCTCGGCCTTGTCCTCGTCCACCCCATGCTTGCGCTGCGCGCCGGCGACGAAGCGCCGGTGATAGGCCTCGATCGCGGCGTCCGAGCGCTTACGGCTCATCGCCCGTCGCAACCCCTCGGCCTCGCCAGGCGAGAACCCCGCGAAGGCGATCGCCACCTCGATCACCTGGTCCTGGAAGATGATCGAGCCGAGCGTCTCGCGCAGCGCCGGCTCGAGCGACGGATGCTCGTATGGGACCTCGAAGTCGGGATCGACGCGCAGGCGCTGGCGCCGCTCGATGTATGGGTTGACCGCGCCTCCCTGAATCGGCCCCGGCCGGACGATCGCGACCTGAATCGTGATGTCCTTCAGATTCTCCGGCCGGGTGCGGTACAGCGACTGCATCTGCGCCCGGCTCTCGATCTGGAAGACCCCGGTCGTCTCGGCGCTCTGGATGCACTCGTAGGTCGCGGGATCGTCGTACGGGATCCGACTCAGATCGACCTCCTCGCCCCGTGTGCGCGAGATCAGATCGACCGAGCGCTCGACCGCCGACAGCATCCCCAGCCCTAGCAGATCGATCTTCAGGAAGCCCGCATCCGAGCAGGAGTCCTTATCCCACTGCACGATCTGGCGACCCTCCATCGCCGCGGGCACGATCGGGCAGCAGTCGATCAGCGGACGTGTGGCAACGATCATCCCCCCCGAGTGCTGACTCAGGTGACGGGGCAAGCCATGCGCCTCGGCCGCCAGCCGCGCGAGCCACGCCCAGCGACCGGCCCCGCCCCGCCGGCCGTCGAACACGTTCTCGATGTCGCTGCCCACCTCGCGCGCGTCCCACCCCTCGCTGCCCCGGGCCACGCGCTCGATCTCCCCAGGAGGCAACCCCAGGGCCTTGCCGAGCTCGCGGATGGCTCCACGGGCGCGGTAGGTCGGGAAGGCCGCCACCAGCGCCGAGCGGTCGTGCCCGTAACGCTCGTGAACCCGCGGGATCAGCTTCTCCCTGATGTCGCGCGGGAAGTCGAGGTCGATGTCGGGCAGCGCAGTCAGCTCCTCGTTCAGGAACCGCCCGATCAGCAGGTCGTTGGCGATCGGATCGACGTGCGAGAGGCCGGTGAGGAAGCAGACGATCGAGGACACGCTCGAGCCCCGGCCCCGCCCGGGCGGCAGCAGACCGCGGACGCTGCCGGGTCCTCGAACCTCGAGCGCCACCTCTCGAGCCAGCTCGAGCATGTCGTGATGGAGCAGAAAGAACCCGGGCAGCCCGAGCCGGTCGATGATCCGGAGCTCCTGCTCCAGCCGGGCCTGCGCCTCCCCGCGTGTCGCGTCCGCGCCTTCGTACCGGTCGAGCAGGCGCGCCTGGCACAGCTCGGACAGCTTTCGCATCGCCTCCGCGTCCTCGGACCCCGGATAGCGGTACCCGAGGTCGCTGCTCAGATCGAACCGCAAGCGCTCCGACAGCGCCGCCGTCTCCGCCACCGCCTCCGGATGGTCGGCAAAGCGACTCGCCATCGCCGCCGGTGAGGCGAGCACGTGGCTGAAGTTGCCCCGCCGGTCTGGCTCCGAGGCATCGAGCGTGGTGTGCAGGCGCACGGCCACCAGCGCGTCCTGGAGCGGGGCTCGTGCGCGCGCGTGCGTATGCACATTCCCGGTGGCCACGCACGGCACGCCGAGCCGCGCCGCCACGCGCGCCAGGCGCCGGTTGCGGGCGCGATCGTCGCGCAGGAACGGCCGCTGGAGCTCGACCCGGAGGCGATCGGGACCAAACGCATCGAGCAGCCGTCTGAGCGTGAACTCGTCATGCACCCCGCGCAATGCGCAACCGCTCAGGCAGATCAGCCCCTCGGCGTGGTCCAGCACCTCGGTCAGCTCGACGAACGCCTGCGACGGTGGCCCCGGTTTCTCACGCGTGTGTGCGTGTGCGCGAGTGAGGATGCGGCACAGGTTCGACCAGCCACCCGCGTCCTGCACGAGCAATGTCAGGTGACGGCCGTCGGCCAGGTCCAGCTCGGCGCCATGGATCGGCCGCAACCCGAGCGCCCGGGCGGAGACCGCGAACTCCATCGACCCCGAGACCGTGTTGTGATCGGTAAGCGCCAGTGCCCCGTACCCCAGCTCGAGCGCGGCGGGGACGAGCTCGTCAGGGAGCGACGCTCCGTCGAGGAACGAGAAGGCCGAGTGGGCATGCAGTTCGACGTACACAACGAACGTATGTTCGCATCCGCCGCGGACGGAGCAACACGAGTGATTGGTAGGGTGAGCCGGGATGGCGCGCGGACGTCGACAGACGTGGCGCATGACCCGTCGCGAGCTGGCCAGGTCGATGACAAGGGACGGCCGCAAATGGGTAACCGAGGTGTGGGACGCGACCGCGGGCACCGCCGCCGATCTCGACAGCCTCAGCCCGCTGACCACGCTGCTTGGGCGCAGGCTCGTCGAGAGCTACGCGGTCCGCGAGCACGCCGAGGGCGAGGATGTCCAGCAGGCGCTGCGGGTCGCCGTCGCGTGCGGCTACGCGTCCCGGATGGTTCTGGCAGATCCGACCGACCAGCCGTCGCTGAAGCCGTCCGCGTTCGGACTGAGCGACCAGTCGGATTCGGAGCGACTGTCACACGACGACGCGGCGCCCAAGCGACTGCTCGATCCCGTCCGGAGCATCTCCTCTGAGAAGTTCGACTCGGTCATGACGCTCCCACCCGAGGTGTGGTCCGGATACGTGGCGACGGCCACGATGAAGCTCCAGCGACAGTTCAGGTCCAACAAGATGAAGCTCGCCTGGCAGATGCTCAGCCGGGAACGGGTCGAGAAGATGCTCCGCTACGGCTACGTCCTGCGCTGCCTGGATGAGTCGATCGACGCCGAGCCGAAGGTCCGCGAGCCGCAGCCCGACCCGGCCTAGCCCGCCGCCAGCAGCGCACCCAGGTTGATCGCGGCCGCCATCGCCCGGTAGCCGGCGGCGTTCGGGTGCAGATGGTCGCCGCTGTCATACGCGGGGTTCAGGCGGTTGGGGTCCCCCGGGTCGGCGACCGCGGCGGCGAAGTTGATCACGCCGTCGAACGCGCCGCTCGTCAGGATCCAGTTGTTGACCGCCTCGCGCTTGGCCTCGCCCGCCGGCGTCCAGTAGCGCGCGCCCTTGAATGGCGTCAGCGTCGCCCCGAAGATCCGCAGCCCGGCCGTGTGCGCGAGCGCGATGATGCGCTCGTAGCCCTGGACGATCTGCAGAGCGGAAACGTTCGTGTGCGGCGCGGTCAGCGGGCCGTGATTCTGGCTGTAGCCGATGTCGTTGATGCCCTCGAGCAGGATCACGTCCCGGGCGCCGGGCTGATCGCCCACGTCGCGCTCGAACCGGGCGATAGCGTCCGCCCCGCAGCACAGGGACGGGTTGAGGACGCGGTTGCCGCCGATTCCCTCGTCGATGACCGCCAGCGTGGCCCCCGAGTCGGCGTTCAACCGGCTGGCCAGGTCGTTCGGCCACCGCTGGTTCTTGCCGAAGCCGGAGCCGACCCCGTCGGTGATCGAGTCGCCGAGCGCGACCACCGACCCGAGCGCGCGCGGAGCGCCGAGGACGTCGACGCCGTCGAGGAAGTACCACGAGTGCGTCCGGATCTTGAACGCTCCCCCTCCATCGGCGGTATGGACTCCGGGCGCGACGTAATTGACCTGCTCGGCATCGGCGTGCTGGGTCGCCGGCCCGGTGGCGCGCGGCAGGAAGATGCTGATCGCCAGACGCGTCGCGGGCGGGGTCGCGAGCGCCACCGGATCGCTCGTCACCTCGGCACCCGGCGCTATCACCACCGAGCGCCGATGGTCGAAGTACACCGCGCTCGAGGTCCCTGGGACCGTGTTCGCTCCGTCCCCGTCGAGCGCAACCGCAACCTGCCCGATCCGGAGCGGCCCGCTGCCGAAGGCGTTCGTGAGCCGCAGCCTGAGCCTGACTCCGGCGGCGCTCGTCAGCACGATCTCCCGGATCGTCGCGTTGCGGAAGCCGGCGCGAGACAGGTTGCCGGCCGTCGCGGCCTGTGGACTCGCGCCCCACGTTGCGATCCAGTGGCTGCCCGCCGGCACCGCGACCGGCGTCGCCGCGGCCGGGGTGTCGGAGTCGAGCACTCCGCCGCCGATCCGGAGCAGGACGAACAACGCCACGGGTGCCCAGAGGTATCGACGCACTCTGGGAAAGTAACGCGACGATCAGCCGACCAGCTTGCGCACCTCGCCAAGCACGCGCGGCTCGAGCAGCTCGCTGCAGTACGCGCTGAAGTGGACCCCGTCGAACCGGCACAACTGTCCGTTGATGTTGGCGTTGTAGTGGTCTCCGGGCGAGACCGTCTGGTCGATGTCAAGCACCGACACGGTCTTCGGGTGGCGGCGAGCGGCATCCTCGAGCATCGAGTTGATCAGCGCGTGCCGGGCCGGTGAGGCGGCCGGCGCCGCCGAGCCGTTCGGGAGATCCGGCGGGCTCGTGTACGGGATCGACAGGAACAGGATCTTCGTGCCGCCGGCGCTGAGGAGCTTGACAAACCGCTCGATCTGACTGCGCACATAGGCGTCGAACGCCGGCTGCCCGAGATGGACAACCTTCCCGTTGATCTTCCAATCGAACTGATCCCGGTACCCGAGCTCGACGACCACCGCCTGCGCGCGTGTGGCGCGGGCGTCCGCCGCCCAGCGCTCGGGCGCGTTCGCGCAGCCCTCGGACTGGCCCTCCCAGGTGCCGTCTACATCGAGCTCACCCTCAGTCGTGAACGCACATCCAAGGAGCGCGCCGTCGGCTAGCTGGATGCCGTACCGCTCCTCGTCTTCGAGCCACGGGACCCCCAGCGTGAACGCCAGCGAGTCGCCGACGACCAGCACGCGCTTCGGCGGACAGGTTTCGAAGGTCTTCTCACCCGATCCGCTCCAGGTCAGCTTGTGATCACCCAGTGCCGTGTAGACGAACTGGGTCTCCTTGCTCAGAGGTACCGGGGCCTCGCCATAGTCGGACGCGTCCTTCAGGGACACCGTGCAAGACGGGTCGTTGCCGCGGAGCTGCGGCGGGGGCTGCGGCAGGGTCGCCGCGGCCGGGATGCCGACCGGCAGCTGGTCGGCGGCCGAGGCGAGCAGCAACGCGGCCACCGCGCCACCGGCTGCCAGCGGCGTCAACGCCCGCACCATCCATGTTGGCCGGCGGCGCTGTCGGATCGGCTGTTCGATCAGGAAGTAGGAGGCGGTGCTCACCGCCAGCGTCGCCGCGAGCCGCACGAGCAGGAGCGGGGTGCCGCTAACGCCGACGGCGCCCGCGTTCAGCCACAGGAACAGCGGGAAGTGCCACAGGTACAGCCCGTAGGAGATCTTCCCGAGCGCGCGCAGCGGTCCGAGCGCGAGGAGTCGCGCCGCGAGCGAGGCCGGAAACGCCACCGCGGCGACGATCAGCAGCACGACCGCGCCGTCGAGCGCGAGCAGGCCGTACGGGTAAAGCCACCGAGCGCCCCCGGGGACGGTCGCGATCGCGGCGAGCACACCGGCGAGCGCGAGCAGGGCGCCGGCGCCGAGGACCCTTGGCCGCAGACGATCGACGGCAACGCCCTCGCGGCGCGCCCGCCACAGCGCGAAGCCGATCGCCAGCGAGGCCCCGATCAGCAGACTGGCCGCCCTCGTGTCGGTCCCGTAGTAGACGCGATCCAGATTGCGGCCGCCGCCGAACAGGATTGCTGTGTCGACCGCCGAGGCGATCGCACCCGTGACGGTTACGCCGAAGAGAACGAGCAGCGGGCGGCGGCTCGCGTATCCGGGAGCGCCCTTTGCGCGTCTAGTGGTGGCGCGAGTGGCCACCCACAGGACGCCGCCGACCACGATCGGCCACACGAGGTAAAACTGCTCCTCGATCGCCAGAGACCAGGTGTGCTCGAGCGGCGACACCGGCCCCGTGGCCGCGAAGTAGCTCGTCCCGGCGGCGATCTGATGCCAGTTGCTGTAGTAGATCAACGCCGAGAGCCCGTCGCCCCTCAGGCCGGGAATGGCCTGCGCGGACCCCGCGGCCGCGTAGTAGAGCCCGATCACCGCCACCAGGCAGAACAGCGCCGGCAACAGCCGCCGCGCACGCCGCGCCCAGAACGCGCCGAGCGAGATCGCCGACGATCTCGCCCACTCGGTCAGCAGCAGCGAGGTGATCAGGAACCCCGACAGGACGAAGAACACCTCGACCCCGAGGAACCCGCCGTCCGCCCAGGCCACGCCACCGTGGTACAGGAGCACGGCGGCGACCGCGATACCGCGCACGCCGTCGAGCCCGCCGTAATGGCTGAGCTCGACCCGCCGGCGC
>Ga0335078_10003392_pt1 | contig 23749 bp, 21 predicted proteins | sample Lox_Sample_32_FD_206711 | JGI IMG/M metagenome (GOLD analysis project Ga0335078, IMG submission 206711) | Soil microbial communities from Loxahatchee National Wildlife Refuge, Florida, United States - Lox_Sample_3.2 | ecosystem: Environmental > Terrestrial > Soil > Wetlands | place: USA... | reverse complement strand
CACATACTGCCACCACGGCACCAGCGTCGACAGATATTCGCGCAGAGCGAAGACGATGGCCGAGCCGATGGCGGCGCCGATCAGCGTGCCGGCGCCGCCGAGCACGACCATCAGCAGCGAATCGACTGACGTGGTCAGCACCACGGTTTCCGGGCTGATCAGACCGTTGGTGTGCGCCCACAGGACGCCGGCGAGGCCGCCGAAGGCGCCGGCGATGATGAAGGCGATGTATTTGTGCAGCCAGGTATTGTAGCCGAGGATCTGCATGCGCAATTCGCGCTCGCGGATGCCTTCGAGGCTGCGGCCGAAGGGCGACCGCACCAGCACGTAGAGCAGAATCAGACTGACGGCGAAGAAAGCAAAGACCAGATAGAAAAACGTCTGCTCGTTGTTCAAGTCGATGCCAAAATCCGGCCGGCTGCTGACGTTGATGCCGTTGTCACCGCCGGTGAGCGAATTCCAGCGGTAGGCGAGGCCCCAGACGCATTGGCCGAGGGCCAGCGTGATCATCAGGAAATAGACGCCGCTCGCGCGCATTGCGAACAGCCCGAACAGCGCCGCCAGCGCCGCGCCGAACAGCATGCCGAGGATCACCACCAGCCAGAAATCCCAGCCGAGCCCGACGTGATACTTCGTGGCGAGGATCGCGGTGAGATAGGCGCCGACGCCGAAATAGGCCGCTTGCCCCATCGAAGACAGGCCGGTGAAGCCGAGCAGCAGATCGACGCTCATGGCCAGGATGGCAAAGCACATCGCCCGCGTCGTCAGCAGCACCACGAACGAGCTGGTATGCGGCACGACCACCGCGACTGCCACCAGCGACACTGCGACGAGCAGGATTTTCATGGTCTGGGTCATCGGTCGCCGCTCAGTCGCGTCCGAACAAGCCGGTCGGCTTGATCGCCAGGATGAGAACCATGGGCGCATAAAGCGTGAAGTAGGACACCTCCGGGAACAGCGCCTTGCCGAAATTGTCGGCGAGGCCGACCAGAAGCGCGCCGATCGCGGCGCCGCCGAGCGAGCCCATGCCGCCGATGATCACCACCGCGAAGGCGAGCGGCAGCATTTCGAAGTCGAGGCCGGGATAGATGCCGAGGAAGGCGCCGCCGGTCACGCCGCCGAGCGCGGCGAGGAAGGCGCCGAGCGCGAAGATGAACATCGAGACGCGGTTGGTGTCGATGCCGACGCCGCGCGCCATCTGCGCGTCGTCGACGGTGGCGCGCACCGCGGCGCCCATGCGCGTCTTCTCCATCGCCAGCCACAGCACGATGCCGATCGCCAGCGCCGTTGCGATCATGAACACGCGATAGGCCGGGAAATACATGCCGCCGATCACGATGCTCGTGGTCAGCTCCTTCGGCGGGTTGATGTCCATGTTGTTGCCGCCCCAGATATCGAGCGCGCCCTGCTGGAACAGGAAGGCGAAGCCGACGGTGAGCAGCACTTGGCGCAGCACGTCGTTGTCGATCGGCAGGATGGAGATGCGGCTCAACACGAAGAACAAAGCGATGCCGGCGATCGCAGCGACCACAATGAAATGAGGCCGGCTGGCGGCGACAGCCGGGAAGGCGCGCGCGACCGCCAAGGCGACGAGAATGGCGATGCCGACGGCGATGACCGCGTTGCGCAGGTGAGCGAACCCTTCAGAGCGCAGAAACAAGCGCTCCATGACGAGGCCGATCGCGGCGACGGCGAGCGCCGCCACCGGCAGCGACAGCGCCCACGAACCGGTCAGCGCGATGACGGAGAGGGCGATGTAGCCGCCCCATAGAAAATAGGCGCCATGCGACAGATTGACGATGCGCATGACGCCGAAAATCAACGACAGGCCGCTGCCCACGAGAAAGAGCAGCGCGCCGTAGGATATGCCGTTGAAGGCCTGGATGACCCAAAACTGCGTATTCATTCTCCCCCTCTGGGCCCTTCTGTTACGTCGAAGGTTGCGGTCACCTTACCTTAGGTGCGCCGGAAATGAACACCCCTAATCGCTTCGAACCTGCGCTTTGTAATGTTGCGCGGCGGCCCGCGCTCCATTCGTTTTCCTCAGATCAAATTATTTCCGCCCGCGCTTTTTCTTGGCCGCCTGTTTTTTCGGCGGGATGATGGGCAGCAGCAGATAGGGCGCCTTGCCGCCGCTGAAATGCAGGGTTGTGGTGCCACTGAAAATCGCCGGCGGGCGATCCCTTGGATCGTTATGCAGGAACGGACCGCAGCCGGTCAGCTCGTTCTTGAAGTTCGACAGCTTGCCGCCGCTGGCGCCGCCGTATTCGTAGTCCTTGCCGCGGATCGACAGGCCGATGCGATAGCCGGCCGGCACCGCGATCGAGGTCGGCCAGATTTCGATGTCGAGTGCCGCCACCTGGCCTTTCTTCAGCGGCTCCTTCTTCTTGTGCGTGTGATAGGGCCGATAGGGCAGCGACAGTTTCTTGTCGAGCGCGCGGTGCGAGGCGCGCAGCCAGCCTTGCGCAACGGGCGTATGCGGATCGATGGCGCCCTGGAACACGACTTCCTTCAGGTCGCCGGTGAACACGCGCAGCACGATGAAGAAGTCCGCGTCGCGCGTCGAGGAGGAGGCGAACAGCTTGAGCGCGGACGGGCCGGTGATCTCGGTGTCCTGCTCGAGCACGGGCGACAGGAAGGTGAGGCCGTCGCCCATGGCCTCGAAGGCGAGCTTGGCGCTGCCGGACGGCTTCTTCGTGCTCAACGCCATGGATTTGGGATCGAGATAGAACTTGGTCCATTGCGTGCGCGCGAGCGGCCATTCGTTCTCAGGCCGCGCCACGAATTTCTCGCCGGGATGACGGACCTGCAGCAGCACCTTCGGCTGCTTGTCCCACCCGTCCTTCTTGCCGTGCAGGAAATAATCGAAGAAGGCGAGCTGCTGTTCGCAGCCGTAGTCGGTGTAGAAATGCGTCCAGTGCTCGATGCCGTGCGCCTCCAACCACTTCTGCTTTGAGGCGGCGCGCACGAAGCCTTCGAAATTGCCGCGCGGATGCAGACCCTGGCCGCCCCAGTTGGCGGCGGAGAATAGCGGCGTGACGACTTTGTCCCACACCGGCGAGCGGTCGCGGTGATATTTGTCGTCGAGCGGATGGCGGAGGATCTCGCCGCCGAAGTCGGCGCGATTCTTGGCGAGCTCAGCTTCGCTCAACGTCTCCGGCCCGCACACCAGTTCGCCGTGCACGCGGCTGCGCCCGCCTTTCTCGCCGACGCCGTACTGCACGGTCTTCACTTGCATGTCGAACCAGTTTTCCCAGAAGGTGGAAAGGATGCCGCCGTGATGCGTCATGTCGCGGTACCAGTCGGCGGAACCTTCCCACACGCACATGGCGGCGAGATGCGGCGGCTGCAGTGAGGCCACGTGCCATTGGTTCATGCCGTAGTAGGAGATGCCGTTGAGCCCGACCTTGCCGTTCGACCAGGGCTGCACGCCGGCCCATTCGATGCAGTCGTAGAAATCCTTGGTCTCGCGCGGCGAGAAATGATCGATCACGCCGGGCGAGCAGCCGGCGCCGCGCGAGTCGACGCGCACGCAGACGTAATCGTGCGGCACCCATTTCTCCGGATCGACCACCTCCCAGTTCTGGTACTTGTTGGACGAGCCGGCGGTGACGTCCGGATGCTTTTGCGCCATGCGCTGCCAGGCGCTCGGGTAGCCGTCCTGGAAGGCGAGGTTCTTGGCGTAGGGACCGTAGGTGAGGAGGACCGGATACTGGCCGTCTTTCACTGGGCGAAAGACATCGGCGCGCAGCACCAGGCCGTCGTCCATGGTGATCGGCACGTTCCAATCGATCCGCATGCCGTCTCGGATTTCGGACAACTGCTGCAGCGCCGCCATCGCAACCTCCCGCCTTCGCCGTCATGACCGGGCTTATCCCGGCCATCCGCGGCTTTCTTTTTGGCGTCGAGACTACAAAGGCGTCGATGCCCGGCACAAGGCCGGGCATGACGAAAACTAACGCGCCTTCTTGCGCTTCAGCTTGGCCTGCTTTTCCAACACGGCGCAGACCGCGGCGGTGTCCCGCGCGCCGAGCCCGCTCTTCATCGCCTTGATGTAGACCGGCTTGGTGGCATCGAACATCGGTGTTGGCGCCTTGATCTTGCGCGCGTAATCGCCGATCACCCGCATGTCCTTGTCCCACACGTCGATCTTCATGGTGACGTCCTTGTAGTCGCCCTTCACCATCATTGGCGCGCGCAATTCGAACACGCGCGAATTGCCGGCGCCCGGCGTGATCAGGTCGTAGATCAGTTGCGGCGGCAGGCCGGCCTTCATGCCGAGCACCATGGCCTCGGCGGCGGCGACGTTGTTGATGGCGACCAGAAGATTGGCCACGTATTTCATCTTGCTGCCGTTGCCGAAGGCGCCGACGTCATAGACCTCGCGGCCGAAATCGCGGAGCAGCGGGCGCAGCTTCTTGATCAGGGCGGAATCGCCGCTGGCGTAGAAAATGAGATCGCGCACCGCGGCCTGCGAGCCGGTGCCGCTCACCGGCGTGTCGAGCATCGTGTGCCCGGCCTTGGCCAGGACGCGCGCGGCTTTTTCCTTGTCGGTGATGGCAAAGGTGCTCATCTCGACGACGAGCCGGCGCGGCAGCTTGGCGGCGGCGATCGCGCGCACGGTGTCCATCAAGGCCTGCGGCTTGGGCAGGCTGGTGAGGATGACCGGCGCCGCGGCGGCAACCTCGACGGCGTTGCGGGCGGCCTCGACGCCGGCGCGGGCGGCTTCGCGGCGGCGCGCGGCGCTGATGTCGTAGCCGATCACGCGCCAGCCGGCGGCGGCCAGGTTCTTGGCAAAGGCGCCGCCCATGATGCCGAGGCCGATAATGCCGACAGTGCCCTTGGATTTCTTGGCCTCAGCCATTCCGGATTTCCTCATGGTGAAAATGCTAGTCAGCGGCGCATGATGTCGTTTGGGTTTCATAGTGACCGCGCGCGTCACTGTCGAGTGGGGTCTTAGGTTGTGAGACGGCTTTCAAGCCGCGTGGCAATCGCCTATTGTCGCGGCAAAAGCAGTGAGGGAGGAGTCATGCAGATCGGAGTTGCGGGTCTCGGCGCGATGGGCGGCAATGTCGCTCTGCGGCTGATGGAACTCGGCCACCAGTTGACTGTATGGAATCGCACACCCGACAAGGTCAAGCCGATCGCCGATGCCGGCGCCAAAGTCGCCGCATCCCCGGCCGAGGTGGCCAAGGTGAGCGAGGCGGTCATCACCTTGCTGACCGACGGCGCCGCGATCGACGCCGTCTATAACGGCCCGAACGGGCTGTTGTCGGGCGACGTCAAGGGCAAGCTGTTCATCGAGATGAGCACGGTGGCGCCCAAGGTCGAGACCGATCTCGCGCCCAAGGTGCGCGCCAAGGGCGCGGCCTTGGTCGAGTGTCCGGTCGGCGGTTCCACCGCGCCGGCGCGCAAGGGGCAATTGCTCGGGCTGATGGGCGCGGAACCGGCGGACGCAGCGCGAGCTCGGCCGATCCTCGAACAGCTCTGCCGCAAGGTCGAGCATTGCGGGCCGGTCGGCACCGGCGCCGCCATCAAGCTGTCGATCAATCTGCCGCTGATGGTGGCCTGGCAGGCTTATGGCGAGGCGTTTGCCATCGCGCGCAGCGTCGGTTGGGAGCCCAAGCGCCTGCTCGATCTGTTCGTCGAGAGCAACGGCGCCAACAAGGCGATCGGCATGCGCGCCGACATGATCGTCAAGATGCTCGAAGGCAAGGATCCCGGTCCGACCACCTTCTCGATCGCCAACGGCGTGAAGGATCTGCGCACCATGATCGCGACCGGCGAGGCGCTCGGCGCCGACATGATCGCGACCAAGGCCGCGCTCGCCGGCTTCGAGGACGCCACTGCGCACGGCTTCGGCGGCGGCGACGGCTCGCGCATGACGGTCTATTGGTCGGGACGCAAAAAGTAACTCGGGAGGCGACGCATGAAACTTTTTTCCTTCTGGCGGTCGCTGGCGACGTTCCGCGTGCGCATCGCGCTCAATCTCAAGGGCATCACGCCCGACGAGGTGACCGACGTCAATCTGATGCAAGGCAAGCAGCGCGACGAAGCCTTCGCCAAGGTCAACCCGATGAAGGCGCTGCCGGCGCTGGTCCTTGACGACGGCACGGTGCTGTTTGAATCGCTCGCCATCCTCGAATACCTCGACGAGACGCATCCCAATCCGCCGCTGCTGCCGAAGGAGCCGAAGGCGCGCGCGCGCGTGCGCGGTCTGGCGCAGATCATCGCCTGCGACACGCATCCGCTGATCGTGCCGCGGGTGCGCGAGTATCTTAGCGCTGAGTACAAGGTCGACGAGCCGGGCGTCCTGAAATGGGGCCACCATTGGCACATCGAGGCGCTGAAGGCGCTGGAGACCAATCTCGCGACGTCGAAGGACACCGGCCGCTTCTGCCAGGGCGACCGAGTCACCATCGCCGACATCTGCCTCGCGGGGCAGGCGGCGGGCTCGAGCTATTTCAAGGTCGATCTCGCGCCATTCCCGACGGTCAAGCGCATCGTTGACGCCTGCATGGCGATCGACGCCTTCGCGCGCGCGCATCCGCTCAAGCAGCCCGGCGCGCCCGCCTCGGTCTGATCGCATGCTCGACACCGCAATCGTCGGCCTCGGCTGGTGGGGCAAGAACCTGGTGAAGTCGGCGCGCGATTTCGGCGCGCCGCTCAATTTCGTGCGCGGCGTCACGCTCGAGCCCGACAGCGTGCGCGACTTCGCCGCCGACTACAAAATCCCCATCGGCACCTCGTTCGACGAAGTGGTCGCCGATCCCAAGGTCAAGGCCGTGGTGCTGGCAACGCCGCACACCAAGCACCCGGCGCAGGTGAAAGCGCTGGCGGCGGCCGGCAAGCACGTCTATTGCGAAAAGCCGTTCGCGCTCAGCAAGGCGGAAGCCGCCGCTATGCTCGAGGCTTGCCAACGCGCCGGCGTGGTCGTCGCCGTCGGCCATCATTTCCGGCTGATGCCGTCGATGCGCGTTTTGGCGGAACTGAAGGAGCAGGGCGCCTTCGGCACTATCATGCATGCCGAGGGCAATTACAGCCACGACTGGCTGGCGAGCTATCCGGCCGACAGCTGGCGCATGCAGGCCGAGGAAAGCCGCGCCGGCGGCATGACCGGCATGGGCATCCACGTGCTCGACTGCTTCCGCGACATGGTCGGGCCGATGAAGCGCATCAGCGCGCTGTCCAAGGCGCGCGCGCTCAAGCTGCCGACCGGCGATACCACCGCGGCGATGATCGAATTCGAGAACGGCGCGACCGGCACGCTCGGCACCACCATTAAGACGCCGTTCCGCTGGCGCATCGCCCTCTTCGGCGAGCATTGCTGGGCCGAGAGCGTGTCGGAGACGCGCGCCATCGTGCGCCGCGCCGGCAAGGACGATCCCGAAATCATCGAACGCCCGGCCGACAATCAACTCGGCCGCAACCTCGATTATTTCGCCAAGGCCGTGCTCGGGCAGGGCGGCTTCCCGATCCCGCCCGCCGGCATTTTGCAGACGGCGGCGGCGCTCGAAGCCGTGTTCAAGTCGGCGGACGCGAACGGCGCATGGATGGACGTGTGATGGCAGGACCCCAGATTAAATTCGAAGATGGCGCCTCTTATGAAAACATGATGGGCGTCTGGAGCCGTCTCGCTGGCGAGGTCTTCCTCGATTGGCTCGATCTGCAGAAAGGTCTGCGCTGCGTCGATGTCGGCTGCGGCAACGGCGCCTTCACCGAGCTTCTGGTCGAACGTTGCGCGCCGAGCGAGGTGCAGGGCATCGATCCCTCGGAAGGGCAACTCGCCTTCGCGCGCCAGCGCCACACCGCCAATGTTGCCACGTTCCGCCAGGGCGACGCCATGGCGCTGCCTTATGCCGACAACGGCTTGGATCTCGCCACTATGGCGCTGGTCATCTTCTTCGTCCCCGATCCGGCGAAGGGCGTTGCCGAGATGACGCGCGTGGTGCGCTCCGGCGGCACCGTCGCGGCCTATGCCTGGGACGTGCTCGGCGGCGGCTTTCCGCTGGAGTTGCTGTATGCCGGGGTCCGCGCCATGGGTCACAAGATGCCGCAGCCGCCGAGCGCAGCCGCCTCGCGTAGCGCCGCGATGCGGGATTTGTGGGACGGAGCGGGACTTCTTTCAATTGAGACGCGTGAGATCGTGGTGCAACGGACCTACCGCGACTTCGACGAGTTCTGGACGATGAGTATGGCGTCGCCAAGCCTGCGCATCGCACTATCGGCTATGTCGCAGGACGAAATTGCGCAACTCAGGGCGCGCGCGCGCGACGAAATGCCTGCGGACGCGGCAGGGCGCATCACCACCGGCGCGCGCGCCAACGCTGTGAAAGGCCGCGTGGCGTAAGCTTGAGCCGAGGCAAGTGCCGCTTTAGCGGTCGAACTTCGAGCCTTCCATGCGATCGAGATACGTCTTGGAGGCGTGCACCACGTCGGTGACGAGGCCGAGCTTCTCCATGCCGAGAATGATCAGGCCGTTGAGGTCGAACTCGTACCAGGCGTGCGACAGGTAAGCGTCGCGCGGGAAGCGGTGATGGTTGTTGTGCAGGCCTTCGCCGAAGGTGAGCACCGTCATCAGCAGGTGATTGGTCGAGGAGTCCTCGGTGTCCTTGAAGCGGCGATAGCCGATCTTGTGGCAGACCGAGTTCACCGTCGCGGTCGCCATCACCGAGAGATAGGTTCGCAGGAAGCCGCCGAACAGGATGCAGCCGTACATCGCGTGCAGGCCACCGAAGGCGTAGCCCCAGACCGCCGGAATCGCGACCATCGACAGGAAGTACCAGAACCAGCGCGTGCGGGTGAAGAACATCACCATCGGATCGGCGAGCATGTCCTTCGCAAACACGCTGTTGTCGGTCATGGTGTCGTCGAACAGCCAGCCGTTGTTCGAGTAGGCCCAGCTCTTGAGCTTGGACGTGAACGGACGGCCGTGGCTGTCGAGATAGGGGCTATGCGGATCGCCGACTTCGTCGGTGTAAAGATGGTGGCGGCGGTGATTGCCGACCCATTTCAACAGCGAGCCCTGGCACGTCATCTGGCCCATGGCGCAGAGAATGAACTTGACCATCGGACCGGCCTTGAAGCTGCGGTGCACGAGATAGCGATGCACGGTGATGCCGAGGCCGAACGTCGTCACCGAATACATCAGCGCGAACATCGACCACTCGATCCAGCTCAGGCCTTGCGTGAACGCCCAGGTGAGGCCGGCGATCGAGCCGGTCATGAAGATGCCGAAGAGGATGAAGCTTTCGGTCTGTTTGGCCCGCACCTGCGGGCCGCCGACGATGATGCCGCGCGGCAGATCGGGATGGACGTCGTCACGAGGGGCGACGGCGCCCTCGTGGTACTCGGCTACTACGGACACGCTTGCACTCCGTGGGCACGCGATACACGGTTAAGAGATTGTTAATATGACCACGTAAACCGTGGGACTTCAACCCCAGGGTGTTCCACATTGGCACAGCGCGTCGTGCGAATTTTAACAAGTGGTTAATCCGACGCGACATTTCCGTCTCGTGAAAGCGCGCAAGGCCGACTCTGGCGCCACCGGCACGTTCGCGTTAGGCATCGGCGCCGGACGCGAACCGGCGCGTATCAGGACCTCTTCCCCATGCTCCAGGACCGCTTCGTGCCGCCCGAAGGCGCCTTCACCCGCAGCGTGACGGTGCGGTTTTCCCACTGCGATCCCGCCGGCATCGTCTACTTCCCGCACTACTTCGACATCTTCAACGGGCTGATCGAGGACTGGTACACGCAAGAGCTGGGCTACGACTACGCCGCGCTGATCATGGGCAGCCAGTTCGGCTTCCCTTTCGTGCACATCGATTGCGACTTCAAGATTCCGAGTCGCATGGGCGACGTCATCGAGCTCACGCTCTTGGTCGAGCGCATCGGCCGTTCCTCGCTCGGCATTGCCATCGTCTGCCATCACGAGGGGCTGGAGCGGCTGCGCGCGCACATGGTCACGGCGATGATGTCGCTGGAGACGCGCAAGCCGGTGGCGCTACCGCAAGCGCTGCGCGACAAAATCGAAGCCTATCGGCAGAAGACGGCCTGACTACTTCTCGATCGGAAAGCCGACGATGCTGCCCCACTCGGTCCACGAGCCGTCATAGATCTTGACGTTGCCGTGGCCGAGGATCGCACCGAGCGCGAGCCAAGCGATGGTGGCGCGATGGCTGAGCCGGCAATAGCAGACAACCTCGCCGAATTTCTCCGGCGCGAGGCCCTTTGCCGCCAACAGCCCGCGCAACTCGTCAGGCGACTTGAACGAGTCGTCCTCGTTGAGCAGTTCGCGGAAATAAAGATGCTTGGCGCCCGGAATGCGGCCGGTGCGCTCGGCGCCGTGATCGACTGCGAAGGAATAATCGGAAACGCGCTCACCGGAATATTCCTCCGGCGACCGCACGTCGAGCAGCAGCCGGCGCGGGTCCTTGAGGTGCGCGCGCACGTCGTTGCGGCCGACCCGCATCGGCGCATTGCCGGACGGCGGCGGATAGTCGACCGGCGAAAAATGCGGCACCTCGCGCGTCAGCGGACGCTTTTCCAGCAGCCATTTGCGCCGGCCGCCGTCGAGTAATTTCAGCTTGGCATGGCCGGCCATTGTGTAGGCCCAATAGGCGTAGCTGCCGAACTGCACCGGGTCGCCGTAGAGCACCACGGTCGTCTGCGGCCCGATGCCGAGGCTGCCGAACAATTTAGCCATCGCCGCCGGCGTGATGAAATCGCGGTCGGTCTCGTGCCAGCACGCAGCCTTCCAATAAAGCCACTGCGCGCCGGGCATGTGGCCGTCGCGATAGGCCTTGTCGTCGCGGATGTTGCAGACCTCGAGGATGCGCAAATCCGGATCGGCGAGATGCGCTTCGAGCCATTCGGTGGTGACAAGGGGAGAGGGCACCGGAATTTCCTATGCCGTCAGCCGGCGTTTCTTCGGCGCGGCGAGGGTGCGCTCCCACGCCGCATGGATATGGGCGACCTCCCGCTCGAAGCGTTCGAGGAATAGCCGCGCTTGCGTCGACAGCGTGCGCCGCGTCGGCTGGATCAGCACGAATTCGGCGTGCAGTTCGGGATCGACGATCGGGTTGACGATCAATTCGCCGCGGCCGACGTCGTTGATCGAGATCACGCTCGGCAGGATGGTCGCCCAATCGGTGCGGGCGACGAATTCCAGCGTCGCGATCATGGCGTCCATTTCCAGCACCGCGTCCACTTCGACGCCGTGGCTCTGGAAGTAGGTTTCCAGATTGCGCCGCCGGATATTGTCCGGCCCCGGCAGCACGAATTTCAGCGGCTTGCATTCGGCGAGCCGCGATGGCGCGAGCGGGGCGAGGCCGCGCTTGGGACCGGAGATCAGCATTTCCCGGTCACGGACAAGCAAGCGAGACTTGAGCCCGATGGTGCCCTCGAAGGCCGGCACCACCGCGAAGTCGAGCTGCTCGTCGAGCACCATGTCGGTGAGCGCGTTGCTGTAGCCTTCGACGATATGCAGGCGCACCTCCGGGCAACGCGGCACGAAGTCGTCGAGTACGGGGGCGAGCACGGCGCGGGTGAAGGTCGGCATCAGGCCGATGCGCAGGTCGCCCGCCACCTGGCCGGCGAGCGAGCGCGCCTCCTCGGCGGCGTGCTCAAGGGCGCCGACCGCCTGCACGCAGCTCTTGTAGTAGCGCAGGCCCGCCGGCGTCGGCGTCACACGCCCGCCGTTGCGGTCGAACAACCGTACGCCGAGCTTCCGTTCGACCGCCGCCACATGCTGCGAAATGCCTGATTGCGTGGCGTTTTCCCGCTCGGCGGCGCGGGTGAAGGAGCCTTCCTCGCAGACCGCAATAACCGCGCGGACCTGCCGTAACGGGATACTACGCATCGAAATCCACCAGCATTAGGAAATCTAATGGCGAACGCACGATTATATTATTTCTGTCACGGGCGCTATCCGAATAACATCCCCCGAAATTCGGCAACAAGCGGCGCGATCGACGCGCCGGTCGGGAGGATCGCATGGGCACCGCAAATTTCGGCACACTCGGCATGGATTGGCAGCAGCGGGTCAACTGGGACCGGCTCCGTGAATACCGTATCGATCGTGCGCGGCAGATGATGAAGAAGCACGGGCTCGGCGCGCTGCTGTGCATGTACGACGAGAACTGCCGCTACATCACCGGGTCGCTGACGCCGGGCTGGAACAAGCTCAAGCCCGGCCTGAAATACGCCATGCTGTGCGGCGACGGCCGCCCGGTGCTGTTCGAGCAGGGCGACATCGGCATGCAGGTCGAGCGCCACTCGCCGTGGCTGCCGAAGGAAAACATCCGCCACTCCTTCGCCTGGATCAAAGGCGCCGCCGGTCCGGCCTCGACCCAGCAGGTGACCAAGTTCACCAATGCCATCATCGAAGAGATGAAGCGGCACGGCGTAGCCGGCCAGAAGCTCGGCTGCGACTTCATCGACATCAACATGATCAACATCTTCAAGGAGAAGGGCATCCACTGGGTCGACGGCATGACGCCGATGATGGAGGCGCGTGCGGTCAAGAACGTCGACGAGCAGGAGGCCTTCCGCATCGTCGGCGCCATCGGCGACGCCACCCACTGGGAATGCATGAAGTTCCTGCGCCCCGGCATCACCGAGAACCAGGTGACCGCGCACCTGATGGAATATCTCTACAACTTCCCCGGCATCGAAGACGTCGAAGATGTGATCGTGTCGTCCGGCCCGAACACCTGGCCGAACTGGCGCAATTTCTCCGACCGTATCATCCAGCCCGGCGACATCGTGTTCATGGATTTGGCCGCGCTCACCTGGAACGGCTACAAATCCTGCTATTATCGCACCTATTGCGTCGGCAAGGAGCCCACGCAGGAGCAGAAGGACACTTACGGCACCGCGCTCGAGTGGCTCTACGACTCGATCGGTGCGGTTAAGGTCGGCGCCACCACGCGCGACATTGCGCTGAAATGGCCGTCGGCAATGGAGACCTGGGGCTACGAGGATGAAGACCAGGCCGCCGCCAATCTGTGGGGCCACGGTCTCGGGCTGGCGCAGTACGACCAGCCGGTGATCTCGCGCATTTGGTCGCTCGATCATCCGCTCGAAATCAAGGAAGGCATGACCTTTGCGCTGGAAACCCAGCACGGCAAGAAGTTCCGTTACGGCGTGCGCATCGAGGAAATGCTGATCGTAACGAAAGACGGTCCCGAGATCGTGTCGAACTTCCCGGTCAAGCAGATCACCGTCGTCGACCCACTGCCGGGCTACGGCGATCACGTGAAGTGACCTTGGCCTTGTGCCGAGGTCGTCCCCGGGCCGGCGCGCTCCACCGTGACCCGGGGATAATTTTCGTGCAATATTGCGTTTCCGATCGGGATGGCCGGCAAACCCGGCCGCGATGCCTAAAGATAACCCGAGGCCGCCGCCGATGACCGCCTTCATCCTGCCGCTCACCGACGTCGCGGCGACCGATCCCGAGCGGGTCGGGCCGAAGGCCGCCAATCTGGCGGCGCTGACGCAGGCCGGCCTGCCGACGCCGGGCGGTTTCGCGCTGACGGCGGAAGCCTATCGTCATCAACTGCGTCATCTCGGCGTCGGCGAACTGACGGCGCAATACAACACCGCGGAGCGGCAGATCTCGCGCAAGCTGTCGGTGCAGATCCGCCTCGCTCTCTATCAGCAGCCGATCGCGCCGGAGGTTCTCGAACCGCTGCTCGCCGCCTGGCGCGCGCAACGCGCGCAAGCTCCGCTCGGCGCGGTGCGCTCCTCGGCGCTGATCGAGGACCGCAAAGGCGCCAATTTCGCCGGCCAGTTCGAAAGCTTCCTCGGGCTCTCCGACGAGACCGAGTTCCTGACCGCGGTGCGCGCCTGTTGGGCGGCGTTGTGGACCTCGCACGCGCGCCGTTACATGGAGAATTACGGCCTGTCGCCGGCCGACACCGCGATGGGCGTGCTGATCCAGCCGTTGATTTCCGCGCGCGCCTCGGGCGGCGGATTGAGTGAAACCGCAGAAGGACAGATGCTGATCTCCGCCACCTGGGGGCTCGGCTCGGCGATCGCGCAGGGCGAGGTGGTGCCCGACCGCATCGTGCTCGCCAAAAACGGTTTCCTGCGCATGGTCGAAGCCGGCCGCAAACGCCACCGCGATACCTGCGCGCACGGCGTTTCGGCGCCGGAAATGGTGCCGAAGGACGAGGTGAGCAAGCCGTGCCTCACCCCCGGCGAAGCGGTGACGCTCGGCCGCTTGCTGCGCAAATGCGAGGACCTCAATGGCGGCGGTCCGGTCGAGATCGAATGGGCGATGGACGAGGGCGGCTTCAAGCTGCTGCAATCGCGGCCGCTGCACGTCGAAGCGCCGATCGTGCCCGACGAGATCTGGCTGCAGCACCCCGGCCTCAACGGCCACCCGGCGGGCATTGGCTGGGGCTCCGGCCGCGCGGTGGTCGTCAATTGCGAATGCGAACTGGCGCGCGTCGCGCCCGGCGACGTGCTGGTGACCAAGGTCGCCGGCCCGGCGCTCAGCCACATCCTGCCGCGCGTCGCCGGCGTGGTCGCCGAGCTTGGCGGCTCGACCTCGCATCTCGCCTCGCTCGCGCGCGAGCGCGGCATCCCGATGGTGCTCGGCGTGCTCGACGCCACGTCGAAAATCCCCGACGGCGTGCAATGTGCCGTCGACGGCGTAGCCGGAGTGGTGCGGTGGCAGCGGTGAACAGCAAACCCCGCGTCTTCGTGACCCAGCCGATCGCGCCCCGCGCGCTGGCGCGCTTGCGCAGCATCGCCCGCATCAAGATCAACATGGATTCGAGCAAGATCATCGCCAAGCCGAAACTGATCGCGGCGGTGAAAAAGTGCGATATCCTGTTTTCACTGCTGCACGACAAGGTCGACCGCACCGTGCTGCGCGCCAATCCGAAGCTGCGCGCGGTCACGTCGATGTCGATCACGCCCGACAATATCGACCTGTTGGAAGCGGCCAAGCTCGGCATCGTCGTCACCGTGGTGCCGGCGATCGTGGAGGAATCGGTCGCCGACCTGCATATCGGGCTGATGATCGCGGTGGCGCGCCGGATGGTCGAAGGCGACCGCTCGGTGCGCGCCAGCAAGTTCCCCGGCTCGCAATCGAACCATCTGATCGGCGGCTTCATCTATGGCAAGACCATTGGTCTCGTCGGCGCCGGCCGTATCGGCCAAGCGACCGCGCGGCGCGCGCGCGGATTCGGCATGAAGATCCTCTATACCGCCCGGCACCGCAGGCCGGAGGCCGAGCGGGAGCTCGGCATGGAATACGTCACGCTCGACCAGTTGCTGGCGCGGTCCGACTTCGTCTCGCTGCATCCGGCGCTCACCGCGGAGACCCGGCACATGATCTCGGACCGCGAGTTCGGGCTGATGAAGCCGAGCGCCTTCATCATCAACACCGCGCGCGGCGCCGTCATTGACGAAGCGGCGATGGTGCGCGCGTTGAAGAAGAAGAAAATCGCCGGGGCCGGGCTTGACGTGTTCGAGAACGAGCCAAAGGTGCCGCCGGCGCTGCTGAAGATGAAGAACGTTGTGCTCACGCCGCATCTCGGCAGCGCGGTGATGGACGTGCGCGACCAGATGGCGAATATCGTGGTCGACAATATTCAGGCGCTGATCGACGGGCGCGTGCCGCCCAATTGCGTCAATCCGCAGGTGCTCAGGCCGTCCTGACGGCGCACAGATTGCCAACCGGGAGAGTAACAATGGCGGACCTGCCCAAACTCGACGTTGTGATTGCCAACAATTTCGGCCATCTGCCGATGTTCATCGGCGCGGAGAAGGGCTACTTCAAGCAGCACGGCGTCGACGCCAGCTTCAAGGTGGTGGACACCGGCACCGACATGGTCAATGCCCTGCACGACGGCCTGGCCCAGGTCGGCGACATGAGCACGACCACGTACCTGAAGGCGGTGCACGCCGGCAATCCGTTCCAGGTCATCGGCCTGATCATGAACGATGCCACCAACGATCGCTGCGATACGCCGCTTGCGATCGTCACCAAGAAAGGCAGGGGCGTCAATGTCGGCAAGATCGGCGACCTCGTCGGCAAGAAGGTCGGCCTCGCCAAGGGGCAGACCTCGGACGAATATTTCAAGATGGTGGTGCGCCGCGCCGGCGTGAAGTACGCGGACGTCACCATCGAGAACATCTGGTCGCAGTTTGGGCTGGCGCCGGCCCTGAAGGAGGGCAAGGTCGACGCCATCGTGACCTGGGAGCCCTACGTGACGCAGGCACTCACCGAAGTCCCGGATTCGTACGAGGTGATCCGCGGTGGCCAGCACATGTCCTATGTGATGGTGGCGGTCGCGCATGGGCCGACGGTCGAGTCGAAGCCCGCGGTCATCAAGAGCATCGCCGCCGGGCTGGCGCAGTCGTCGTACTTTTCCCGCAAGAACCCGGATGAGGCGGTGGAGATTTTCGCCAAATGGGTGCCCGGCACCGACATTGCCATCGGCAAGAAGGCGATCAAGCACATCCACTTCGATCCGCGCATGTCGCCAAACGTGCTGCGCGCCTTCGAGAACGCCGAGGACGAGGTGCTGGTGAATACGCTGCCCGGCGCGCCGCGGCTCAACGTGCCGAAGCTGTTCCGGCCGGAGTTCATGCAGCAGGTCGAGAAAGAGCACCCGGAATATTTCGCGGACCTGCCGAAATTGTCCTGACACAATTCCTGCGGCTGCTGCCCGCCAAGATGCGCAGCACGCCTGGACGTTGGGGACGATCGGGCAGCGCTATCTTCACGGCACGTCGCTCAATTAGAGCGTTTACCGGAAGAATTTTTCTACCAAGCAGCGCGCGTAAAACCGGCGCGCCGGCGAAGGCGCGTTCGCCGTTTCGATAAAAGCCTTCAATAACCCATGTTGCCGAAATTTTGCAGCAGAATTGGCGCTTGCGGCTATGCGTGCCGCCTCTGTTCCACCACTATATACCGCTATATCTACGGTGTGATGGCGGGCGGGGTCTCGTGGTTTTGAGGACGAGAGGCAACAGGGTGCCTGGAAGCGCTCGATCGTCTTCGTTCGATGATCAGAACAATCATCAGACCAAGGTCGCGTGAAACACAGTGAATACACTGACCGTCAAGACGACCGGGTTGCAAAAGGAATCGCCATGTGTCGGATGTCGGGTACGCATGGCGAGCTTCTGCGGCGTTTTGGACCTTGGCCAGTCTGCGCTCAGGCAAGTGCACCAAACGTACCGAGCTCGCCGGATTGTCTATCGCGCAGGCGACGAAACCGAGGACATCGACGTCATATGTGATGGCTGGGCCGCGTCCTCGGTGCGTCTAAGCGACGGGCGGCAGCAGATCCTGTCTTTCCTGATCCCCGGCGATCTTGTCTCGGTCGCCACCGTGTTTGAAAAATCCCAGTTCTACTCGGTCCAATCTTTGACGGACCTGCGCTGCTGCAAATTCAGCCGTGCAGAGCTGCAGAACAAGCTGACAGAAAATCCGAAGGTCTTCGAACGACTGGTGGCCTGCGGCATGGCCGAAAAGCAATTGGCCGATCAAACCATTGTCAGTCTGGGGCGGAGAAACGCCGCAGCGCGGATAGCGCGGCTCATTCTTTCATTTATGGAGCGGCTGAAGGCACGCGGACTGGCGCACGGGCAAAGTTTCGACTTTCCGCTTCGTCAACAGCAAATCGGAGACGCAATGGGGTTGACGACGGTTCATGTCAGCCGCGTCATCAACATGTTCCGCAAGGAAGGGCTGATCGAAATCGCGCAACGGCAGATGAAAATCCTCAACTTGAGCGAGTTGCGGCGCGTTGCCGACGAGCGGTAGTGCGCAATCGGCGAGAGATCTTCAACAACAAAAATGAGTCGACCGATGGAAGAGATCCCGGAGCTCCTCAGGTTCATTGAGATCGACGATACGACCAAGCAACAAGGGCCTGAGATCTGGCAGCTTGTCGAGCCGTACGCCGACGGCATCATTACGGATTTCTATCGCCGGGTGAAGACGTTCGAGATCAGCTCGCATATTACCGATCCAACCATCGGCCGGTTGATCGTCAAGCAGAAAGATCATTGGGCCGCCCTGTTCGATTCGCGCTTCGAAACGGACTATGCCAACAGCGTACGTCGCATCGGAATTCAGCACCACGACGTTTCGCTGAGCCCGATGTGGTACGTGCTCGGCTACCTGGCGTTGAAGATCGCGTTCACAGAGGTACTTGCTGCGACGGCGCTGCCGCCGATTAGAAAGGGGCGGCTCATGATGGCGCTCGAGAAATATGTCGCCTTCGACATGGCGCTTGCCATGTCGACCTATAGCGCTGTTCTGTTCGATTGAGCTGTCGCGCGCGCGAATTATTCCGCGGTCCAGCCGCCATCGAGCACCAGCGCCGCGCCGGTCATCAGCGACGAAGCATCCGAGGCGAGAAAGACGATGGCGCCGGTCAGCTCCTCGAGCTGGCCGAGGCGGCCGAGCTTGATTTTGCTTAAGACTTCGTCGCAGAACGCCTTGTTCTCGAAGAAGGGCCGCGTCATCGGCGTCTCCAGGAACGTCGGGCCGAGCGAATTGACGCGGATATTGTCGGGCGCGAGCTCGATGGCCATAGCCTTGGTGAAGCCCTCCATGGCGTGCTTGGCGGCGCAATAGACGGTGCGGCGCGCGGCGCCGACGTGGCCCATCTGCGAGGAGATATTGATGATCGAGCCGGCGAGCTTCTCCGCGCGCAGGCGCAGCGCCACCGTCTGCGCCATGAAGAAAGCGGCGCGCACGTTGAGATTCATGATGGCGTCAAAGTCGTCGACCGTGACGTCCGGGAGATATGCCGGCCGGTTCATGCCGGCATTGTTGACCAGGACCTGATAGGGCGCGCGCGCGGCCAGCGCCTTGCGCGCGGCGCCGACATCGGTGACGTCGAGCGCGAGCGCGTCGGCTTTCTGGCCGCGGGCGCGGATCGCCGCGGCTGCCTCTTCGATTTCGCTCTCTGTGCGCGCGGCGAGCGTGACATGCGCGCCGGCCTCCGCCAGCGCGGACGCTGCGGTCAGCCCGATGCCGCGGCCGCCGCCGGTCACCAACGCGCGCCGGCCGTCGAGGCGGAAGGAGGCGGTTTTGGTGAGATCAGTCATGTTCCTCCGCCATGCCCGGCCTCGTGCCGGGCATCCACGTCTTTTGCCCAAGCGAGAGTGTGAAAGACGTGGATGGCCGGGACAAGCCCGGCCATGACGGTTTACTCCGCCGCTTGCGCATAAGGCACGTTGCGGCCGCCGTAGCGGCGCACGCGGATATTGGCCTGCTCGGCGTGGGCGGTGAAGCCTTCGAGAATGCACAGCCGCGAGCAGACCTCGCCGATCTTGGCGCTGGCCTCGTCGGTCAACACTTTCTGGTAGGTGCAGGTCTTGAGGAACTTGCCGACCCACAAGCCGCCGGTGAAGCGCGCGTTCTTCTTGGTCGGCAGCGTGTGGTTGGTGCCGATCACCTTGTCGCCATAGGCGACGTTGGTGCGCGGGCCCAGGAACAGCGAGCCGTAATTCTTCATGTTGTTGAGGAAGTAGTCGGGATCGCGCGTCATCACCTGCACGTGCTCGGAGGCGACGCGGTCGGCCTCGGCGACCATCTCGTCATAGCTATCGCAGACGATCACTTCGCCGTAGTCTTTCCAGGCCTGCCCGGCGAGATCGGCGCTCGGCAAGATTTTCAGCAAGCGCTCGACCTCGGCCATGGTCGCGCGCGCGAGCTTCTCGGAATTGGTGATCAGCACCGCGGGGGAGGTCGGCCCATGCTCGGCCTGGCCGAGCAGGTCGGTGGCGCAGAGTTCGCCGTCGACGTTGTCGTCGGCGATAACCAGCGTCTCGGTAGGGCCGGCGAGCAGGTCGATGCCGACGCGGCCGAACAGCTGGCGCTTGGCCTCCGCCACATAGGCATTGCCGGGGCCGACGATCATGTCGACTGGCGCGATCGACTCGGTGCCGAGCGCCATGGCGGCGACTGCCTGCACGCCGCCGAGCACATAGATGTCGTCGGCGCCGCCGAAATGCATGGCGGCGACGATCGCCGGGTGCGGGCCGCCCTTGAACGGCGGCGCGCAGGCGATGATCCGCTTCACGCCGGCGACCTTGGCGGTGACGATCGACATGTGCGCGGAGGCGACCATGGGATAGCGGCCGCCCGGCACGTAGCAGCCGATCGAATTGACCGGGATGTGGCGGTGGCCGAGGACGACGCCGGGCAGCGTCTCGACCTCGACGTCTTTCATCGAGTCGCGCTGTTTTTGCGCGAAATTGCGCACCTGTGCCTGCGCGAACTTGATGTCGTCGAGGTCGCGCTTCCTCACCTGCGCGATGGCGCGCTCGACCTCGCCCGGTGACAGGCGGAAATCCTTGGGCGACCAATTGTCGAACTTCTCGGAGAGCTCGCGAATGGCCGCGTCCTTGCGCTCGTCGACGTGCGCGAGAATGGTCTCGACCGTCGCGCGCACCTTGGCGTCGGCGGCCTTGACCGCGCCGGCATCCATTCCGCGTTTGAGGAAACGGGGCATGAGGTTCCTCCATTCATAATGCTGTTGTCCCCGCGAAAGCGGGGATCCAGTACTCACTGAGTTTCGATCCTATCGCAAGCGCCGGTATTACTGGATGCCCGCTTTCGCGGGCATGACAGCTGAATATGCGGCACGAGATCCCGGATCGCGCCTTCGGCGCGTCCGGGATGACGCCTTCGGCGTCACTTAATCGCCTGCGGATTGATCGGCGAGCCGGTGCCGCCGGTGATGATCAGCGGCGGGCCGCAGAAGAAGAATTCGTAGACGCCGTCCTCGGCGCAGTCCTCGGCCAATTCCTTGAGGTAGAAGATCTCGCCCATGCACAGGCCCATGGCCGGGATCACCACCCAATGCCAGGGCTGGTTGGCGTCGCCGGTCTCGTTCGGCCGCACTTCGACGCCCCAGGTGTCGGTGCAGATGGCGGCGACCTCTTTCTCCTGGCACCAGTAGCAGTTCTCGAACTTGACACCGGGCGCGTCGCCGCCGGCGTAGCCGCCCCATTGCTTCTCGGCGAGGCAGCGCTCCATCTGTCCGGTGCGCACGATGACAAAGTCGCCGCGGCCGATGGAGACGTTCTGGTTCTTGGCGCATTTGTCGAGCTCGTCGTTGGAAATGCTCTCGCCGTCCTGCATCCACTTCACGCCGCGGAAGCGGGCGATGTCGAGCAGCACGCCGCGGCCGACCATCTTGTTCTTCGAGTGCTCGATGCCAAGTGCGGAGAGGCCGCGCGAATCGACTTCCTTGGCCTCGTGGCCATTGTAGCCCGTGTCCTCGTAGAAGATGTGTCCGAGCGCGTCCCAGTGGGTGGCGCCCTGGACGCAGAGCATCAGGGTGTCGTCGGCGTAGCGGATCTTGTTCCAGTCCTGGCGGCCGGCCAGCGCGTCGGTGCCGGTGGCCAGCATCTGGTGGATCGGGTTGAAGCGGCCGCCGAACAGCCCGTTCTGCGGCCCTTCGCGGTCGAGCGGAATGCCGAGGGCGAACACCTTGCCGGTGCGGATCAGGCTCGCCGCCTTGACGATGTCCTCGGGGGTGACGTGATTGAGCGTGCCGATCTGGTCGTCCTTGCCCCAGCGGCCCCAGTTGGAAAGTTTCTTGGAAGCTTCCGCGATCGCTTGTCGGCCGACCTTGATGTCCATGGCGTTCATCCCATCGTTGACTTTTTTGCATGGCCGCAACTGCGATGAAAGGCCGGCCGTTGCCGCAATATTCGCCGGGTTCCGGTGTTTCAGCAAGCGGTGACTTTGACAGCGCAGGCCGATCGTCCATGATCGAAGCATAATTCGGCCGATTAGTGCCGGTAACGGAACAGGGAGAACAGTTTCATGAAACGAAATATGATCGCGATGCTCGTTGCCGCTGTAGCCTTCGGCGGAGTCGCGGCTTCCGCGCAGGCGGCCGACATCGTCGACGAGTGGGCGAGCATTATGGCGCCGGCAGCGCCCGCGCTCAAGCCGGTGACGGTCGACCCGAAGACCACGGCGCTGTTGATGCTCGACTTCATGAATCAGAATTGCGGCAAGCGGCCCCGCTGTCTCGCCACCGTGCCGGCGATGAAAAAGCTGCTGGCCGCCGCGCGCGCAGCCAAGGTGACCGTGGTCTATTCGCTGATCGCCAAGACCACGCCGGCCGACGTGGTCGCCGATTTGGCGCCGCTGGCGAACGAGCCGCACGTGTTGTCGGGTCCCGACAGATTCCTGCACACCGATCTGGAAAAGATTCTGACCGAGAAGGGTATCAAGACGGTGATCGCGGTCGGCACCTCGTCGAATGGCGCGGTGCTCTATACGGCGAGCGAGGCGGTGTTCCGCGGCATGAAAGCGGTCGTACCGGTGGACGGCATGTCGGCGGTCGACGCTTACGCCGACTTGAGCACGGTGTTCACCTTCAGCAACGCATCGCGGCTGTCGACGGAAGCGACGCTGACGCGCAGCGACATGATCAAGTTTTGATCACACCTTCCCCAGCGCCCGCAGAATCTTGCCTGGCGTGAACGGCATGTCGGTGAGCGGGGCCGCGTGCAGCGCGCGCAGCGCGTCATTGATGGCGTTCATCACGCAGGCCGGCGCACCGGCGGTGCCGGCTTCGCCGGCGCCCTTGGCGCCCAATTCGCTGTCGGCGGTGGGCGAGACCACGTGGCCGCATTCGATGTCGGGCATCTCCGCTGCCATCGGCACCAGATAATCGGCCATGTTGCCGTTGAGCATCTGCCCGCGCTCGTCATAAAGGCAATGCTCGAACAGCGCCGCGCCGATGCCCTGCACGATGCCGCCGCGGATCTGCTCGTCGACCAACTGCGGATTGATGATGGTGCCGCAGTCCTCCACGCACCAGTGCTTGAGCAGCTTGACGAAGCCGGTGTCGGTGTCGACCTCGAGATAGGAGGCCTGCACGCCGTTGGTGAAGGCGAAAGGCCAGGCGCGCGGGACGTAGTGCCGCGTCGCCACCAGTTCGGCCTGGATGCCGGCTGGCAGCGTGTCGGGACGGAAATAGGCGACGCGCGCCAGTTCTTCGAGCGGCAACCGCTCGGTGCCGCTCGTGGCATCGACGACGATGCCGTTGCGGATGTCGAGCGTCTCGGGCTTCGCCTGCAACATGGCGCCGGCGACGGCGAGCACATTGGCGCGCAACGCCTTGCCCGCCTGCCACGCCGCTTCGCCGCCGATACCGGCGGCGCGCGAGGCCCAGGTGCCGCCGCCGTAAGGCGTCACGTCGGTGTCGCCGGTGATGACGCGCACGCGCTCGAGCGGCACGCCGAATGCGGTGGCCACGCATTGCGCGACCACAGCCTCGGCGCCCTGGCCCTGCTCGGTGACGCCGGTCGCCACGATCAGCGCGCCCTGCGCGTCAAGCTTCACCGTGGCGCCGTCCTGCGAAGTGATCTTGGCGCCGCCGACGCCGTAGAACGCGGCGGACGGATTGGTCACTTCAATGAAGCTCGCGAAGCCGATGCCGCGATAGATGCCTTGCTCACGCAGTTTCTTCTGCTCGGCGCGCAGGCCGGCGTAATTCATCAGCGAGTCGAGATGGGCGAGCGACTCATGGTGCGACAGCTTCTCGAATTTGAGACCAGCCGCCGATTGCGCCGGATAGGCGTCGTCGGCGATCAGATTGCGCCGGCGCAATTCGAGCGGGTCCATGCCGATCTTGGCAGCAGCAAGCTCGACCAGACCTTCGGTCACCGCCACCGCGAGCGGGTGGCCGACGGCGCGGTATTGGCACATGACGTTCTTGTTGGTGAACACCACGCGCGCTTG
>Ga0335078_10003391_pt1 | contig 23753 bp, 13 predicted proteins | sample Lox_Sample_32_FD_206711 | JGI IMG/M metagenome (GOLD analysis project Ga0335078, IMG submission 206711) | Soil microbial communities from Loxahatchee National Wildlife Refuge, Florida, United States - Lox_Sample_3.2 | ecosystem: Environmental > Terrestrial > Soil > Wetlands | place: USA... | reverse complement strand
CTCGACAGCAGCTTGGTCTGCGGGATGAGCCCGCCCACCGCGTACCCTGAGTGCGCCACCAGCGGCCCGGAGAGCAGGTAGTTCATGAACTGCACGGCGACGAGGTTGAGCATGATCGTGCTCAAGATCTCGTTGACCTGGAAATAGGCCTTGAACGCACCGGGGATCGCGCCCCAGATGCCCCCGCCGACCGCCCCGGCGAGCAGCACCAGGGGCACCAGGACGACCGCGGGCAGGCTAGGAACCGCGAGCGCGGTCGCGGTGGCGGCCAGGCCGCCCATGGCGATCTGGCCCTCCCCGCCGATGTTCAGCATGTTGGCGCGGAAGGCGATGCAGATCCCCGCGCCGACCAGCAGCAGCGGGACGGCCTTCACCGCGGTGCTGGTCAAGGCGTAGGTCCCGTCGAAGGCGCCGGCGATGAGGGCGTTGTACGCGGTGAGCGGGTTGGCGCCGAAGGCCAGCAGCAGCAGCGTGCCGAGGAGCAACGCCAGGACGGCTGCGGCGGGCAGCGCGAACCAGCTGACAAGGAGAGCCTGGCGGCCAGCCGCACTGACGGCCCGCGGGTCCTGGGTCGGCCTCGGCCACCTCATCGGCTGCTCCTAACCGTGTGCTCTGGCTGGGAAGCTAGACCCGCGGTTGCTCTGCGGTCACGGGACCATAGGCCCTTTTCGCGCAGTCGAAGGTCTCGCCTGCCACGGTGCCGCTACGGGAGCGGGCCGCCGGCCGGGTGACGGGCCTGCGGCCGCAGGCCGCGTTCAGGGCATCCCAGCCGCACAGCTTCACCCGCTCCCCGCGCCCTAGCTCGGTGGCCAGTTCCCGCTCGCGCCGGTCGATGCCGAGCCAGTCGGCGTAGCTCACCGGGTGCATGCCGCGGGCGGCGAGCACCTCGGCCAGCCGCGGCGCTGCCTGGCCGGCCCGATGCGCCGGCCAGCCGCGGCCGGAGTAATCGGCGAGCAGCGAGCGGACCGTCTGCGCGGCATCGGACTTGTTGGTGCCGATCACGCCGGTGGCCCCCCGCTTCAGCCACCCCGCGACGTACTCGCCCGGCCGCGGCCGGCCGTCGGTCCCGAGCACCCGCCCCTCGGCGCTGGGGACGACGGCCCGCCGCTCGTCGAACGGCACGCCGGGCAGCGGCGCGCTCTGGTAGCCGACCGACCGCAGCACCATCTGCACCGGCAGGGTCTCGTACGCGCCGGTGCCGGTCACCCGGCCCGACTCGTCCAGCCTGGTCCGCTCGAGGCGCAGCGCGCCCACCCGGCCGGGGCCCGTGATCTCCACCGGGCGCAGCCAGAACCTGACCGAGATCAGCCGCGGGCGACCCCGCGGGTTCCGGCCCGCCCAGTCCCTGATCACCGCCACGTTGCCACGGACCTGCCGGTCGCAGCGGGCCAGCCTGCTGCTCTCGCCCGTCGGGTCGAACGCGTCCAGGTCGGCTTCGGCCGCGTCCACGACAACGTCCGCGCCGGGTAGCTCGCCAAGCTCGCGCAGTTCCCTGGTGGTGAACCTGGCCTGCGCCGGGCCGCGGCGGGCGATCACCTGAACCTGGCGGACCCGGCTGGCCGCGAGCGCGTCCAGCACGGGCTCGGGCACGTCGGTGGCCCTGAGCTCGGCCGCGGTCTTGGCGAGAACGCGGGCGACGTCGACCGCGACGTTGCCGGCCCCGATGACCGCGACCGACTCGGCGTCGAGCCGGAACTGCGCCGGGTCAAGGTCCGGGTGCCCGCAGTACCAGCGGACGAATTCCGCGGCGGCATAGCTCCCGGGCAGGTCCTCACCGGGCACGCCGAGCCGCCGGTCCCGCGCGGCCCCGGTCGCGTACACGACCGCGTCGTAGCAGGCGAGGAGGTCGTCGCGGGTCACGTCCCGGCCGAAACGGACGCCGCCGAGGAACCGGACCCGCGGATGCTCGAGTACCCGCCGCAGGTAGTCCGCGATCGACTTGATCGACGGGTGGTCCGGCGCCACGCCGTAGCGCACCAGCCCGTACGGCGTCGGCAGCCGGTCGAGCACGTCCACCGTCACCCCGGGCCCGCCGGCCAGCGCCGCCTGCTTGATGAGCGCCTCGGCCGTGTAGAGGCCGGCCGGCCCCGAGCCGACCACGGCCACGCGCAGGCTCGCCGGCGCGATGGCATCCGCCGGCCGGACCGGATAGGTGGTCACGGGCCCGAGGCTACGAGCGGGCCGCCGCGCAAAGCAGGGCTGAAGTACCCCGCGCCCCGGGGGCAAAGGTCCGTTCCTGCTGGTCACACGGGCACTTCGGCCCGGTGGCGGGGACCTTCGGCCCTGGGCCGGGACCTGCCCGGCTGCGAGAGTCGCTACGACCCACCGAGAGGAGCCGGGCGGTGCACTTCCTGCAGCCGACGAGCTGGGATGAGGCGCTGGAGGCCAGGGCGGAGCTGCCCGGCGGCCTCCCTGTGGCGGGCGGCACCGATGTGATGGTGGACCTCAACTTCCGCCGCTGCCACCCGGCCGCGCTCATCGACCTCGGCCGCGTTCCCGGCCTGGGCGAGGTGTCCGCGGACGGCGGCTGGCTGAGGATCGGCGCCGCGGCGACGTATGAGCACCTCATGACCGCGCTGCGACACGACTTCCCGGCGCTCGCCCTGGCCGCGCGCACGGTCGGCTCGCCGCAGATCCGCCACCGCGGCACGATCGGCGGCAATCTGGGCACCGCCTCGCCCGCCGGGGACGCCCACCCCCCGCTGCTGGCCGCCGGTGCCGACGTCGAGGTCGCCTCCCAGTCCGGGATCAGGCGCATCGCGATCGCCGACTTCTTCACCGGCCCCAAGCGCAACGCGATGGCGCCGGACGAGCTGATCAGCGCGGTGCACGTGCCGCGGGCCAGCGGGCCGCAGCAGTTCGCCAAGGTCGGGACCAGGAACGCCATGGTCATCGCGGTGTGCTCGCTCGCCCTGGCGCTGCATCCCGACCGCCGCCGGGTCGGCACGGGCATCGGCTCGGCGGGGCCGGTGCCGCTGGCGGCCGCCGAGGCCGAGCGCTTCCTCGAGGGCGTGCTGGGCGAAGACGGCCTGTGGGAGAGGCCACGGCCGCTCGGCGAGGCCGTGCGGGGCAGGTTCGCCGACCTGGTCGCGTCGGCCGCGCGGCCGGTGGATGACGTACGCGGCAGCGCGGCCTACCGTGTCCACGCCCTGCGCGTCCTGGCGGGCCGGGTCCTCGACTGGACCTGGGCCGACTACCTGGCGGCCGGGCCGCGGCATGAGGCCCCGGCGGGAAGGGGGGTGGCGGGATGAAACTGCGCCTGACCGTGAACGGCGAACCACGCGAGATCGGCGAGGTGGGTGCCGATGAGAGCCTGCTGACCGTCTTGCGGGACTCGCTCGGCCTGACCGGCACGAAGAACGCCTGCGAGCAAGGGGAATGCGGCTCCTGCTCGGTCTACCTGGACGGCGGGCTGGTGTGCTCGTGCCTCGTGCCCGCCGGCCAGGCCGAGGGCGCCGACGTCGGCACCGTCGAGGGGCTGGCGGGCTACCGCGATCTGGACCCGGTCCAGGAGGCGTTCGCGCAGGCTGGCGCCATTCAGTGCGGCTTTTGCACCCCCGGGCTGGTGATGGCCGTTCATGACCTGCTCCGGCGGGTGCCAGACCCGTCGGACGGGCAGATCCGCGAGGCACTGGCGGGCAACCTCTGCCGGTGCACCGGCTATCAGAAGATCATCAGCGCGGTCCGCCTGGCCGCAGGGAGGGTCAATGGTCACCACGGTTACTGAGCGGGCCCGCGGCGGGGTCGGTGAGAGCGTCGTCCGGGTCGACGCCGTCGCCAAGGCGACCGGGACGTTCGAGTACGCCAGCGACCTGCGGGCCGAGCCGATGCTCTGGGGGGCGGTGCTGCGGTCCCCGCACCCGCACGCGCTGATCCGGCACATCGACGTGTCCGCGGCCGCCGCGCTGCCGGGCGTGCGCGCCGTCCTGCTGGCCGCCGATGTCCCGGGCAAGCGGACGTTCGGGCTGAACTTCGACGATCAGCCGGTCCTGGCCGAGGGCATCGTCCGCTACCACGGGGAACCGGTCGCGCTGGTCGCCGCCGAGACACCCGCGATCGCGCACGAGGCCACGAAGCTCATCACCGTCGGCTGGGAGCCGCTGGCGGCGGTGACGGACATGGAGGACGCGCTGCGCCCCGGCGCGCCGCAACTGCATGACTTCGGCAACGTGCTGCGGCACGTGCACATCATCCACGGCGACCCGGACTCGGCCGAAGCGGACGTGTGGGTGGACGGCTACTACGAGACCGGCATGCAGGACCAGGCGGCGCTCGGCCCGGAGGCGGGGCTGGCCATCCCGGCGCCCGACGGGGGCATCGAGCTCTTCGTGGCCAGCCAGTGGCTGCACGTCGACCGCGAGCAGATTGCGCCCTGCCTGAACCTGCCCGCGGACAAGGTGCGCATCACGCTGGCCGGCATCGGCGGCGCGTTCGGGGCCCGCGAGGACATCCACATGCAGATCCACGCGTGCCTGCTCGCCCTGCGCACCGGCCGGCCGGTCAAGATGAGCTTCGGCCGCGAGGAGTCGTTCCTCGGGCACGTGCACCGCCACCCGTCCCGGATCTGGCTGCGCCATGGCGCGACCCGCGACGGCCGGCTCGTCACGGTCGACGCCAGGCTGCTCTTCGACGGCGGCGCCTACACCTCATCGTCGCCCGCGGTCCTCGGGAACGCGGGGACGTTCGCCGCCGGGCCATACGAGGTGCCGAACGTCCGGATCGAGGGAACCCTCGTCTTCACGAACAACCCGCCGTGCGGGGCCATGCGCGGTTTCGGCGCGCCGCAGGTCTGCTTCGCGCACGAGGCCCAGATGGACAAGCTGGCCGCGGCGCTGCACGTGGACCCGGTGGAGCTTCGGCTGCGTCACGCGCTGCGCACCGGATCGGTCCTGCCGACCGGCCAGGTGCTGACCGGCGCCGCGCCCGTGCGCGAGCTGATCGAGCGGTGCGTGCGGGCGCCCATGCCGTCGCTCCAGCCCGCCCGCGGCCGCGACCAGCTTGACTACCCGGGGACGACCGGGAACGTGACCCGCGGCGAGGGTATCCGGGTCGGCATCGGGTACGCGGTGGGGTTCAAGAACACCGCGTTCAGCGAGGGGTTCGACGACGCCGCGACGGCGCGGGTGACGCTGAGCCGTGGCGCCGACGGCGTCGTGGCGGAGATCCGCACGGCCGCGGTGGAGATGGGGCAGGGCCTGACCACGGTCCTCACCCAGATCGCCCGCACCGAGCTCGGGGTCGGGCAGGTGGTGCTGCGCACCGCCGACACCAGCATGGGTAACGCGGGCTCCACATCGGCGTCCCGGCAGTCCATGATGGCCGGCGGGGCCGTGCAGATGGCCTGCCACCAGATCCGTGACCGGCTGGCCGAGCGGGCGCGGGGGCGGTTCACGGGCAACGGCCAGCCGCTGCCCGACCCGGTGGAACTGCGCGACGGCGCGCTGGTCGCCGGCGGCGAGTGGGTCGCCGACGTGACCGACCTGCTGGACGAGCCGGCCGCCGAGACCGCCGTCTACCACCACCGGCCGACCACGGGCTTCGACGACGCCGGGCAGGGCGACATCCACGTGACGTTCACGTTCGCGGCGCACCGCGCGGTGGTCGAGGTCGACACCGAGCTCGGCATCGCCCGGGTCCTGCAGGTGGTAGCGGCGATCGACGCCGGGAAGGTACTCAACCCGCTCGGCTTCGAGGGCCAGATCGAGGGCGGCACCGCGCAGGGACTCGGCTTCGCGCTGATGGAAGAACTGCTCACCGAGAACGGGGTGGTCAGGAATCCCTCCTTCACCGACTACCTGATCCCCACGTTCCTCGACATGCCGCCCGTCCTGACGGAGGCGGTGGAAGAGCCGGACCCGGGGGTTCCCTACGGGCTCAAGGGCATCGGCGAGGCGCCGACGATCTCCTCGACCGCGGCCGTCGTCGCCGCGCTGCGCGACGCCACCGGCCGCGAGCTGAACCGGGCCCCGGTGACCCCCGACGATCTGGCCGGCCTGCGCCCGCCGCGGCCGACCGCCGGACCGCCGCCGGTTCCGGACGTCCCGGGGCAGTGGCCGGTGGCGTACTACCACCAGCAGGTGTCCACCCAGCAGCAGCTGATGTAGCCGCTCCACTAGCCCGGAGGTGACCGGTGTCCGCACGCCAAGGCACGCCACACGTCCTGGCCGTCGCCCGCGGCGACGAGCCAGCCGATCTCCTGCTCACCGGCGGGAGGGTCTTCGTCCCCGGCACCAGGGAGTGGGTCGCCACCGACCTGGCCGTGGCCGACGGCGTGATCGCCGGATGGGGCGCGCGCGAGGCGCGAGAGGTCGCCGACGTGTCCGGCGCCGCGCTGACGCCCGGCTTCATCGACGCTCACATGCACCTGGAGTCGACCAAGCTCTGGGTCGGTGAGTTCGTCCGGGCGGTCCTCCCGCACGGCACCACGGCGGTTGCCGCCGACCCGCACGAGATCGCCAACGTGTTCGGCCTGCGCGGCGTCGCGGCACTGGCGGAGGCGGCCGCCGGCCTGCCGTTCACGTTCGGGATCTGCGCGTCGAGCTGCGTGCCGGCCTCGCCGTTCGAGAGCCCGGGGGCGGAGCTGCACCCCGCCGAGGTCCGCCGGCTGCTCGACGAGTTCGGCGCGATCGGGGTCGCCGAGGTGATGAACTACCCGGGCGTCGTGGCCGGCGATCCCGAGCTGCTGGCGAAGATCGCCGCCGCTGGCGGCCGCCGGGTGGACGGGCACGCACCCGGGCTGGCCGGCCGGCAGCTTGACGCCTACCTGGCCGCGGGGATCGAGTCCGACCACGAGTGCACGACGCTGGCGGAGGCGGCCGAGAAGCGCCGCAAGGGAATGTGGATCTTTGTCCGGCAGGGCTCGGCGAGCCGTAACCTGGCCGCGCTGATCCCGACCGTGCTGCAGCACGGAACGCGGCGGGTCGCGCTGTGTACCGACGACCGCGAGCCTGACACGATCGTCGCCGAAGGCCACGTGGATGACTGTGTCAGGCTGGCCGTTTCCTGCGGCGTGGCCGTGGAGGACGCCCTGGTGCTCGCGACGGCGAACCCGGCCGAGTATCACAACTTCGACCATCTTGGCTGGCTGTCCCCGGGCTATCAGGCCGACGTGCTCTGTTTCGACTCCCTTGACCGCCTCTCGCCGGCGCGGGTCTATCAGGCGGGCAAGCTGGCCGCCGAGGGCGGGCAGGTGATCCCCGGGACCGTGCCCTCGGTGCCGGCGCCGGGCTGGATGCGCCATTCGGTCCACCTGGCGTCACCGCCCGGGCCGGCGGCGCTGACGCTGGCGCCGCCCGCGGGCGGGCTGGCGCGCGTGATCGGGGTCGAGCCGGACACCCTCACCACCAGGAACCTCGTGCTCGACGTCACCGACCCGTCAGCGGGAATCGCCCGCATCGGCGTGGTGGAACGCCACCATGAGACCGGCCGCATCGGCCTGGGCTACGTGCACGGCTTCGGGCTGACGCGCGGCGCCATAGCCTCGACCGTGGCCCACGACGCGCACAACTGCATGGTTGTCGGGGCCCTGGACGCCTCCGGGCCCGCGGACATGGCGGCCGCGGTCGCCAGGCTGGCCGGGATCGGCGGCGGCCAGGTGGCGATACTCGGGGGCCGGGTCATCGCCGAGGTCGCGCTGCCGATCGGCGGGCTGATGAGCGACAAGGCCGTGGCCGCCGTGGCCGCGGAGGTGGAGGCGGTCGAGCATGCCGCGGCCGCGGCGCTCGGCGTCGGCATCGCCGCCCCGTTCATGCAGCTGAGCTTCCTCGGCCTGTCGGTGATCCCCGAGCTGAGGATCACCGATCGCGGCCTGGTCGACGTGAACCGGTTCGAGCTGACCGGCGTGGCGCCCGGCTGAGCGCCACGCCGGCCGTGGGCTAGGTGGCGGCGATATCCGGGGTCACGTCGCCCTCGTGTCGCACGCCCGTGCGGGCGAGCAGGTAGTAGGCGCCGGCGCCGACCACGATGCCGATGGCCCAGCTGAGGTCCCCGCCCTGCAGGCCGGGGAGGTGGTTGGAGATCGGCCCGATGTAGGACGGGACGGCGAAGTCGGCGTTGATCCACATCAGCGCCGCCACCATGCCCAGCACCTGGGCGATGATGGCGGGCCAGTGGACGCCGCCGTTACGCCAGTACAGCCCGCCGCGGTCAGCGGCCAGCCCGGGCGGGTCATAGCGCCCCCGTCGCAGCAGGTAGTCCACCATGAGGATGCCGAACCACGCCGACAGCCACACCACGATGTAGAGCAGGAACCCGGCGAAGTCCGCGTAGAAGTTGCCGTGGAACAAGATGATCCCGGTGACTACGGCGCACACCACGGTGTCGATGATCACCGCGCCCCAGCGCTTGATCGGGATGCCCAGCGCCTGCAGCGTGACGCCGGACGAGTACAGGTCGATGGTGTTGATCGCGAACAGCTGGATGATGGCGAAGATCAGGAATGGCACCACGAACCAGCCGGGGAAGCTCTGCGGGACGCCGAGCTGGGTGATGCCGACGGTCTTCTTGGTGACCGTGAAGGCCAGCACCCCGAGGATCTCCAGCAGCAGGGACGGGACCGCGCCGCCCAGGGACGCCGACCAGAACGTCCGGGACTTGGGGGTCCGGCGGGGCAGGTAGCGCGAGTAGTCGTTGCCGTTCTCGGTCCAGCCCAGGCCGCCCACCGAAATGATCAGCACGAGCGCGGTGGTCCACACGGCCCACGACGCCGAGGGCTGGTGGAAGGTGCTCAGGTGCAGCCGGTTGAAGGTGAAGCCGGCCAGCACCGCGAAGAAGATGATGAACACGTACGCGAGGTAGCGGAGCATCCTGGTGATCGTCGCGTGGCCGAAGAAGGGCATGACCAGCTGCACCGCTGCCGCCAGGATGATCACTATGATCTTGGCCGGGGTGTTCAGCGCGGTCCCGTAGTGGGAGAACAGCAGGATCACGGTGGCGACCACGAAGTAGACGCCCTCGATCTCGAACCCGACCTGGGTCACCCAGTTGAACAGTGCCACCAGGCGGTTCCCGTTCTGCCCGAACGGGGCGCGGCTGACCATGAACGCCGTCGTGCCCGTCTCCGGTCCCTGCAGGCTGGCCCAGCCGAGCAGCGCGTAGAACAGGTTGCCGACCACGATAGCCAGGATCGCCTGACTCACCGACAGGCCGAAGGTCATGATCAGGGTTCCGTAGAAGAAGAACTCCACGTTGAACACCGCGCCGGCCCACAGCCAGAACAGGCCCGAGGGCTTCATCTTGCGTGCGGCGGCGGTGTCCGGGATCAGGTCGATCCCCCGCTGCTCGACCTTGAAGACCGCGTAGTCGTCCGGCTCCGCGGTCTGACGTCCTCCGCTTGCCCCGATGCTGGCGTCGCCGCTCATCGCTACCTCACTGCCCGTGCGCCTGGCGCGGCGCTGCCTGACTGGCCCATGGTTCCCGCCCTGCCCCTCCCGCCTGCACCGAGGCAGGTCTGCTGGTCCTGCTGGTTTCCGGACTGGTCGCTATCTGAAGCGGTCACCATGGCGAGCGTGACCTGTGGTGCAGGATCGCCTCCCGCGACCCCTGGAAAGATCTGCGTCCGCTGTGACCACTCGTTGTTGCGGCGCACGTTACTACGTCGCAGGATGCCAAGAAAGGGCCAAAGGCCCCGGTAATCCCGGCCGCGGGCAAGGCCCCGGTAATCCCGGCCGCGGGCAAGGCCCCGGTAATCCCGGCCGCGAGCATCGCCTACCGCGTCAGGGCGGCGGGGTCGGCCCGGGCCTCGCCCCCGGGATCCGGGTGCAGGGCCCGCCACACGCGCTCGGGGGTGAACGGGGTGGCGTTGAGGGCGGTGCCGGTGGCGTCCAGGATGGCGTTCCGAACCGCGGGGGCGACCCCGACGGTCGGGATCTCGCCGATCGCCTTGGCTCCGAACGGGCCCGAGGGCTCCATCGTCTGGACGAGGAACACCTCGGCAGCGGGGGCATCGTCCGCCCGGTAGATCCAGTAGGGACCGAACCTGGGATTCACCGGCCGCCCTTCGCCGTCGAGCACGAGTTCCTCGCACAGCGCGTAGCCCAGCGACATCAGGACGCCGCCTTCCACCTGCCCGCTCGCGGTCAGCGGGTTGATCGGCACTCCGCAGTCGACGGCGGTCACGAACTTGGCCACGGTGACCTCGCCGGTGTCGACGTCGACCTCGACCTCCGCGGCCTGCACGGCGAACGGGGACGGCGACTCGTGGGCCAGGTGCGACGCGGTGCCCATGATCTGCTCCTGGTCCTCGGCGTGTAGCACGTGGAGCGCCAGGTCCGCCAGCGCCACCGACCGGCCGTCGCTCGCCCACGCCCGGTTGCCGTGCAGTTCGACGGGCGACGACTCGTCGAGCCCGAGCATCCGCGCGGCCCGCTGTGCTATCCGCGCCCGCGCCGCCTCCGCTGCCTTCTTGGCGGCCATGCCGGTGATGTAGGTCGTGCCCGACGCGTAGGCACCGACGTCGAACGGCGTGATGTCGGTATCGGCGGCGTACACGATGATGTCATCGACATCCACCCCGAGCACCTCGGCCGCGATCTGGGCGACCACGGTGTCCGCGCCGGTCCCCAGGTCCGTGCCGCCGATCAGCAGGTTGAACGAGCCGTCCTCGTTCATCTTGATGAACGCGGCGCCCATGTCGACGTTCGGGATTCCCGAGCCCATGACGCACAGCGCGAGCCCGATCCCCCGCCGGATGCGGGGCCGGCCGGCGGGCCGCTTCCACGCCTGGTCGCGGCGCCGGTGCCAGCCGATTGCCCGCTGCACCTGCGCGACGCATTCCTCGGTTCCGCAACTGGTGATGCGCGGCAGGTCCTCGGGCGCCACGTCCTCGACGCCGCCCCGCTCACCGAGCCTGGGCGCGATGTCGAGCGCGTCGCCGACGCTCACCCAGTTCTTCCGGCGCAGTTCGACGGGGTCAAGGCCCAGCGCCGCGGCGATGTCGTCCATGTGGCACTCGAGCGCGAACACGCCCTGCGGCGCGCCGTAGCCGCGCATCGCGCCTGCCACCAGCCGGTTGGTGTACACGACGTCGCACTGGTAGCGCTTGGCCGGGCAGTTGTACGAGGACAGCCCGCGCAGCCCGGTGACGGACTGCACCGTGAAGCCGTGGACACCGTAGGCGCCGGTGTTGGCGGTCACCTTCATGTCCTGGGCCAGGAGCTTCCCGTCATCGCTGACCCCGGTGCGGAAGGTGACCGTCTGCTTGTGCCTGGTGCGCGCCGAGGTGAACTCCTCCTCGCGCGTCAGCTCGAGGCGCACCGGCCGGCGGGTGGCCAGCACCAGGTGGCCCACGATGTCCTCGATGAGCATCTCCTGCTTGCCGCCGAAGCCGCCGCCGATCCGCGGCTTGATCACCCGGACCCGCTTGACCGGCAGGCCGAGCAGCGGGGCCACCATCCGCCGGACGTGGAAGGGCACCTGCGTCGACGTGCGCAGCACCAGCCGCTCGTCCTCGTCGAACCAGCCGATGGTGACGTGCGGCTCGATCGAGCAGTGCTGTACCTGATGCAGGTGGAAGGTCTGCTCGAAGACGTGATCGGCGCGGGCCAGCGCCGCGTCCATGTCCGGCACGGTCTGGCCCTCGATGTGCGAGCTGATGTTGCGCGCCGCGTCGCGGATGCCGACGGAGTCCGGCTCGTCATGGATCCGGGGCGCCCCCTCGGCCATGGCCTCGAACTCGTCGAACACCGCCGGCAGGACCTGGTAGGTCACCTTGATCCGGCGGCAGGCCGCCGCCGCGAGCTCCGCCGACTCCGCCGCCACCGCCGCCACCCGGTCGCCCACATGGCGGACCTTGTCGTCGAAGCTCACCTGATCCCAGGGATACGGGTTGGGCCAGCTCTGGCCGCCCGATGCGTACTTCACCCGCGGCACGTTGAAGCAGTGCAGCACCGCGTGCACGCCGGGCATGGCCCTGGCCTCGGCGTCGTCGATCGCGAGAATCCGGGCGTGGGCGTGCGGGCTCCGGAGCACCTTCGCGTGCAGCATCCCGCGCGGCGCCACGTCGTCGGTGAACGCGGGATTGCCCTTGACCAGCCGCAGCGCGTCTACCTTGGCCTCCGGCTTGCCGACAACCGCGGTCTGCGCCACGTCCGGGGATGCCACGACACCCGGCACGGCCGGCCAGACGCCATGATCCGCGGGGGCAGAGGAGGTCTCCGCAGGTTCCCGGCCGGCCAGGTGATCGATGATCACCGGCTGCATCGGCTCGGGCTTCTCGCCGCGCAGCAGCGACGCGGCGCGCTGTACCGCCGCCACGACCTTCACGTAGCCGGTCTCCCGGTCGAGGATCCCGGACAGGGCGTCCCGGATCTCGGCCTCGCCGGGGTCCGGGTTCTGCTCGAGGAGCGCCTTGGCGGCCAGCACCATGGCGCCCGCCGAGTACCCCGACTGCAGCGCGCCCGCCTCGACGAAGGCCTGCTGGATGGGGTGAAGCTCGCCGGCGGCGACGTTGAGGGACTCCACCGTGGTCACCTCGTGACCGTCGGCCTGGGCGGCCAGCAGGACGTCAGCCGCGACCAGCCGGCCATCCAGCAGCACCGCCGCCGCGCCGGTCTCGCCCGTCTCCGAACCGAACCGGACACTCACGCATCCTTCGCGCCGCAGCAGCGCGAGCAGCGTCTCGCCGGGCGCGCAGCTCAGCGTGAGCGCGCGGCCGTTAAGGGTGATCTTGACGTCCATCAGCCGACCTCCTCCAGCGCGCGCCCGGCCAGCACCGCCGCGAGGGCGCGGCGGTACTCGGCGGACCCGCGGTAGTCGCCGGGCGGGTCAAGGCCCTGGGCCGCGTCCGGCGTCGGCGCCACGAGCACGGGCGTCCTGGCCACTCCCGTGAGCGCCAGGCGGCGCGTCCCGTCGGCCGTGCGCCGGGCTATCGCGGCGACGATCGCCCGGTCGGCCCGGGTGCGGCCGGTGCGCTGGACCGCCGTAACGCCGCCGGTCTCGACCCTGACGGCCGTGATGATCTTGTTCGCCAGCGGCCGGCCGTCCGCCAGCAGCGCCGCGAGCGTCACCCTGTGCGGGCCATCGCGCCCGGCCAGCCTGACCTCTCCGTCGTGGACGAGGAAGGCGGCCAGGAGCTCGCTCGACGGATCGGCCGTGGCCACCAGCCCGCCGACGGTCGCCAGCGTGCGCAGGGTGCTGGGCTCCTCGCGCCGGGCCGCCTCCCGGATCGCCGCCGGGACGCTGGCGTCGCCGGCCAGTCGCTGGAAGGTCGCGGTGGCGCCGATCGCGAGCCCGTTCTCGCCGTCCCGCTCAATCGCGTCGATGTGCAGGTCCTGAAGGTCGACGACCAGGACCGGGTCGAGGTTGCGGGCCGTGTTCACTATCGTCCCCCCGCCCACCACGACGGCGCCGGGACGGCTCAGGCACGCGAGCGCGTCGTCGAGGGTGGCCGGGCGCAGGTACGCCGAGACATTCGCCATGGTGCTCCCGCCCCGCTACCGGACTCGTGGTCGGCGTTGAGCGGCCCGGGGCCGTCCTCCCGGGCCGTGCCGCTCCCGCGGCTCCGCCAGCGTCTTCATACCCGGTCCCCTCCTGGCGACGCGGTCATGACAGCCCGACGATGTTGCCGTCGTCGTCGATGTCGATCCGCTCGGCCGCGCAGGTGGAGGCCAGGCCGGGCATCGTCCGCATCTCGCCGCAGATCGGGTAGATGAAACCCGCCCCGACCGAGGCCCGCACCTCCCGCACGGGCAGCCGCCAGCCCGTGGGGACGCCACGCAGCGACGGGTCATGCGACAGCGACAGCGGGGTCTTGGCGATGCAGACCGGGAGCGTGCCGAACCCGTTGCGCTCGTAGCTGTCGAGCTGCCGGGCGGCCGACGGGGTGTAGTCCACCCCGTCGGCGCCGTAGATGCGGGTCGCGATCGTCTCGATCTTCTCCCGGAGCGGCGCTTCCGCCGGGTACAGGAACCGGAAATCGCCAGGCTGCTCCGCGGCCTCGGCCACCGCCTCGGCCAGCTCGGCGGCGCCCCGCCCGCCGTCGGCGAAGTGCGTGGAGACCGCGCAGCGTACCCCCATGCCCGCGGCGATCTCGCGGATCGCGGCGTGCTCGGAAGCGAAGTCGCCCGGCATCGCGTTGATCGCCACCACCGGCGTCACCCCGTGCACCAGCACGTTCTCGACCTGCTTGCGCAGGTTCGCCCCGCCGATGTGGACCTCGCCCGGGTTCTCGGCCAGCAACGCGGGCGGCAGCGGCCGCCCGGCGACGATCTTGTGGTTGCCGGACTGGGCCTTGAGCGCGCGGACGGTCGTCACGACGACCGCGGCGTCGGGGACCAAGCCGGAGACCCGGCACTTGATGTTGAAGAAGCGCTCGGCGCCCATGTCGGCGCCGAAGCCGGCCTCGGTGATCAGGAAGTCCCCGCCGTGGATGCCGATGAGGTCGGCCAGCACCGAGGAGTTGCCGTGGGCGATGTTGCCGAACGGGCCGGCGTGCACCAGCACCGGGGTGTTCTCCAGCGTCTGCAGCAGGTTCGGCTTGAGCGCATCCAGCATGATCACCGTCATCGCGCCCGCCGCCCGCAGCTGCTCGGCGGTGACCGGCACCCCGGCGCCGGTGTAGCCGACCACGATCCTCCCCAGCCGCTGTCGCATGTCGGGCAGCGATACCGACAGCGCCAGCACCGCCATCGCCTCCGAGGCCGCGGTGATGTCGAACCCGGACTGGCGGGGCAGGCCGTCCTCGCGCGCGCCCAGCCCGATGACGATGTTGCGCAGTGCCCGGTCGTTGACATCCAGCACCCGCCGCCAGGTGATGTTGCGCAGGTCGATGCCCAGCGCGTTGCCCTGGTGCAGGTGATTGTCCAGCATCGCGGCCAGCTGGTTGTGCGCTGCGGTGACGGCGTGCATGTCCCCGGTGAGGTGCAGGTTCAGCTTCTCGAACGGCACGACCTGGCTGTAACCGCCGCCCGCCGCGCCTCCCTTGATCCCGAACGTCGGGCCCATCGACCCCTGGCGGATCGTGACGGTCGCGGACCGGCCGATGTGATGCATCGCCTCGCCGAGGCCCACCGCCGCCGTGGTTTTGCCCTCGCCGAGCGGCGTCGGGGTGACCGCGGTGACGACCACATACCGGGCGCAGGGCCGGTCCGCGAGCGCCTCGACGGCATCCAGCCCGATCTTGGCGACGTAATCGCCGTACTGCTCCACCATCCCCGGCGGAATCCCCATCGACTCGGCGATGTCGGCGATCGGCTTCAGCTGGGCCTGCCGGGCGATATCCAGCGCGCTGGGCATAGTCATCTCGGGTGCCTCTTCATATCGGGCGAAGATCGATGATCTGAACCGCAGGGCCAGGATGCCCCGCGGCGGCGCCCGCGACACAGGGACATTCGTTTGTCATCACAGGGCCGAAAGACCCTGTTGCCTGCGGCGCGACCCGTCTGGTCGGTGCCGTGGTAGAGGATTGGATCATCTATGCCGCTGTGGGGTGAGGATCATGGATCGAGCCGGCCTGCCCGGCCAGGGTCGTGCTGAACCGGGAATGGGGCGCCGTGCGGGGCCCGGGCCGGTTCATGGCCTGTTCCAGCGGCGCGTCGCCGGGGACGATGCGCTGCTCGACCTGGCCGGCCTCCGCTTCGCCCAGATGGGCCTGGCCGCCGAGCTGTATGCCGACACGCCCGACGAGCTTGGCCAGGTGCTGCGGTTCGTGCCGCCGCACCGGTACCTGCCCATGGTCCACCTGAACCGCGGTCTCAATGTGCTGGACGAGCGTGACCGCGCCGCGATCGGGGAGTTCGCCGCCCGCTTCGCGGGCCGCGTCGCTGGCCTGGTCGTGCATGACAAACACGAGATGGCGGCCCAGACGGACCGCCTGCTGCGCGCGATGAGCGAACTCGACGGGCTGCTGCGCGAGCGGCCGGGTCGCCCCCGCGTCTTTCTCGAGTACGCGGCCGGCCATGAGCCAGGGTGGTTCGTGGAGGTGGCGGAGCGGCTCCAGGACGCCGAGCAGGTCAGCTGCTGCATCGACATCGGCCACATCGGCATCAGGCAGGCATCGGCCAGGTTCCGGCGCGGTCATCCCGGCCTGAGCCTGAAGACCCTTGGCCCGGCGGACAGCCGGCTACCCGACCTAGCCGCCGACGTCCAGAGCGCGGTGGCAGGCGCCTTGCCGGACGTGCTCGACGTCATCCGCTCGGTCGGCTCGCTCGGCAAGCACGTGCATTTCCACCTGCATGACGGGCATCCCCTCATCCCGGGTCTTAGTGATCACTTCACCTTCCTGACGCGGCTGCCGGTTCCCTTCAGCTACCAGGGGCGGCGGTCACTGAGCATGCTGTACGGGCCGGCCGGCCTGGCGTCCATCGTCTCGGCGGCGGTCGAGGCGTGCCGGCCGCAGGCCGTGTCCTTCACGCTGGAAATCCACCAGGTCGAAGGCCGGCTGCCGCTCGCCGACGCCTCCGGGCTGTTCAGCCGCTGGCGGGACCTCACCAATGCCGAGCGGATGAACTACTGGCTATCGGTGCTGGGTGAGAACGCGATCCTGGTATCGCAGGACCTCGGCGGGAACCGGTAGCGGGCGCCCGGCCGCACCGGCTCAGGGACCGGCCGGAGCGGGAATACGGAAGATGTGGATCGACTGATCCTTGACCCGGCACCGGCGGTCCTGCTCCGGCTTGGCCTTGTCCGAGCACATGACCACCCGGTCGGGTGCCATCCACGACACTCCCTCGACCGTCCCGTAGATGACGCTGCCATCAGCGTCCCTCGGCAGCGCGTAGGTGATACCCGGGCCGGTGACCCGCCAGGCGTCCGGCGCGAGGTCCCCGAGCCACAGAGCCGAGGAAACCTGGGATACGACCGCGATCCGGTCACCGGCCACCGCGATGCCGCTGTAGTCCTCGAACAGCACCGTTTCCGGAAGCCGGATCTTGCTCACCCGGTTCCAGTTGCGGCTGCCGCGCCGGAACACGTGGATCCGCCCGCCGCCGGGAACGCGGCCCGCCGCGCCTCCCTTGCACCGGTTGCCCTCGCACAGCCCGAGCAGGTGGGCCTGCCCCTCGCGACGGACGCAGGTCAGGCCTTCCAGGCCCTTGTTCGGCCGGTCCAGCGGGAAGTCCAGCCAGGCGCTGCCGAGATAGCCGAAGTGAGCGTCGTATTCCTGCACGGCGGCCATGAACGTCGCGTGGCCGCGGCGCAGCGATTCGATCAGCACGTAGAAGTGGCCAGATTGCGCGTCGTACGCGATGTCCTCGAAGCCGCGCCGGTGGCCCCTCTCCTGCATGATCATGTGATTGTCCCTGGCCATCCGGGACAGCTCAGGGCCGATGCAGGCGATATGCGGCATGTTGTCGAAGATGATGTAGAACAGCCCGTCCTTGGCCAGCACGCCGCTGGCCTCCAGCCGCGGCTCGAGCGAGCCCTCCAAGATGTCGAAGACTTTCGCTTCCGCGACCAGCTCGAGCTGCTGCATCGGTGCCTGATCGGCCGCCACGGCCTTGCCTCCTGGCTTGGTCCGGTCACTTCTTCGGCAGCGGTTCCATCGTGGCCGGGAAGCTCGCCCGGTCGGTGGCGCGCGGTATCGTCCGGCGCAGCTGCTCCAGTTGCTGGCGCGCGCTATCGCGGCGCATGCGGACGTAGTGGACGATGCCCTCGGCCTTCTCCTGCCCGTGCCTGAGCTCGTTCTGCTGGCAGCCGGTCAGGTAGACCTCGTCGTTGGTGAACTGGCGGCCGGTGAATGGCGGGCCGTAGGGCGTGGCTGACTCCAGGTAGGCGGCCTGGGATACGCGGGCCCAGAGGCCGTCGCCGGAGTCGGCCGCTATCTGCCGGCTGAACGCGTCCGGGTTGAACTCGGTGTCGAGCAGGAACTCGAGATAATCCAGGTAATACCGGCGGTGGTCCGGGTTGCGCAGCAGGTTCTGCACGAGCGGTATGCGCGACGTCGCGTGTTCCCGCCAGTAGCCCCTGGTGTTGCCCGGCCAGTTGAGGATGTCGGTGTACTGCCATTTCGTGCCGAAGTAGTCGATGCCCAGGCAGTTGTCGTAGTCCCACGGGATGAAGGTGAAATAAGGGGAACCCAGGAAGTCGTCCTCGGCGCCCAGCCGCCCGGAGTTGTACAGGTAGTAGTTGGACGGGGTGGCGTAGTAGTTGTCCCAGCTGCCGAGCAGCAAGTTGACCGCTGCCCACCGGAGGAAGGCGGGCACGTTCATGATCTGGCCGACCGACTCCCGGAACGCATCGGTGCCGAAGCGCGCCTCGCCGCCGCCGAGCCCCGTGCCGTTGATGATCCTGATGAACTGCGCCAGGTCATCGTAGGTGCAGGCGTCGTGGTCGTCCTCGTTGGTCTTGAGCCGGTAGGTGCGGTCGCCGCCGGCCCTGAAGTACTGCCGCCCGCTATCATCGCCGTCCGGGCCGGCGCGGTGCTCCAGGGTCGCGCATCCGACGTCCCCGCAGTAAGCCTTGTACAGGTTGCCGCGGTGGTTGTCGCCGAAGTGATCCTTCAGGAAGTGCTTGTCGACTTGCTCGATGACGGAGAACAGGCCGTAGTAGGTCGCGTCGAACGCGAGCTTGGCATAGGTGTGCCGCGCCGCGGGCACGCCCGCGTGCCGGAAAAGGCGCCAGGCCAGCGCTTCGCGCATCTGCGAGGGATCGTTGTACATCGACTTGAGGTTGATGCACCTCATCCCGGCCAGGTGACCGTTGCCGTCGGCCGCATGCTCCAGGGTGACCTTCCACGATCTCTTCGGGGCGTGCAGGGTCCGGTTGCCGCTGTTGATGAGGGAAAAGCGCTGCGTGCTGAACTCGACGCCGCCGGCGCCCGGGCCCGGAATATGCCGTCCGCTGGCCGGGTCGGTACGCCACACATCCAGCCGCGCGCCCCGCGGCGCTTCCGCCCTGGCCGTCAGCACACCAGGCTGCTGCGGGAAGCCCGTGACGTGGAACATGTACATGCCGCCGGAAAAGAACTCGTCCTTCGCGGGTGCCGTCTGTGCCGTCTCGCTCATACTTTTCTCCGGGATGCTCCCGCCACCGTCAGGTGCCGCGGTCCGGCACCGTCGCCATCGCGGATCTCTCTAGGCGGAGGCGGCCGCGCCGTCCCTGATACACCGGTGCATCCCGCAGGACTCGCCGCTGGCGGCCTCGGACTGCCCGCATGCCGGTCGGGCAATGCGGCTTCAGGCTCCGTCCCCGGGGGTTCTTCGACCGCGACCCGGCCCTGGAGGTGCCGCCGTGACAGACACCCGGGCCCGCCCCTATGGGCTGTAGCTGAAGAACGCGGTGGAGCCGCTGCGGCCGGCGCCGGTGAAGTCGCTCTCGACCGTGGTGATGGTCACTTTCGCCTTCGTGCCCGCCTTGCCGGGCGGGGAGACGGCACTGACGAGGGTGGTCGACCCGCAGTCCAGCACTGCCTGCTTGTTGCTGAATTTCTTGGCGGCCACCGTGCCGAAGAAGACCCCGGTGACGCAGCCGAGGTTCTGGCCGCTGATGGTGACCTTGGTGCCGCCGCCGGCCGGGCCGGACGCCGGGGTGATTGACGTGACCTTCGGGTTGCCCGGCGGGTACAGGTAGAAGTAGTCGGCGGGAGGGTTGAGCGAGCACGCGGTCACGCTGCACACCTCCACGTCGTCAAGTCCCGCGTCGGAGGCGACCGACTCGGCGGCGATGCTCGAGTCGTTCCGGACGGTATAGGTGTACTGGGTCGCGAAGATCGGCGGCACCTGGGCCGAGACGTCGACGAACTCCAGCGGGCCGACCGCCTGGCCGAAGCCGTGGCCGCTGATCGCCATCGGCGCGCCGCCGGTATCAGCGGCGCCATTGCGCCCGGTCGCGGTGTTCAGCGCCGCGGTCACCTGCGGCACGCCCGCGAACACGACGGACGACGCGGGCGACTGGCCCGCGAGCGAGCGGACCGAGAACGGAATCGTCGACGGCCCGGTGGTGAGCGGCTCGGCCGGCGCGGCGATCTGCATCTGGGTGCCGGTCAGGTACGCGTAGCTGGTATCCATCGACGATTCCAGCGCCGGCGGGCCGAAGTCCGCCCACTCGATGGTCAGCGGGTTGAACCCCCTACCGGTGACCGTGATCAGCGTCCCGCCCTGCTCGCTCGCGAGCGACCCCGGATCGGCGGCCGACGTGGAGACCGATGTGACGGAGGGCGCCGGGGCATAGTCGAACTCGGTCGGTGCGGGCTGGATCTCGCAGCCACATCCCGGCGGCGCGACCAGCACGCCCATGGAGTTGAGCGTGATGGTCCCTTCGACGGGCGGGAGGATGCGGCCAGCGGCGCTGCGGCCGTGCGCGTTTTCCACGCGGACCTGCACCTGGCAGATGTCGTTCGCCGCATCCTCGCCGGCGTACACGCCGCCCGACGGCAGCGGCGAGCACGCGGTGCGCGGCGAGAACGCGGGCGGCGTCACGGTGATCCGGTAGGGGCCATTCACGGTGAAGCCCTTCGCGGCGACGCCGCCGAAGGTGACGCTGGTGGCGCCGGTGAAACCCGATCCCAGGATGATCAGCTGGCCCGGCGCGGACTCGGACCCGCCGTAAGGGATCACGCCGGTGACGCTGGGAATCGCGCTCGTGCCGGTGGTATCCACATACTCGATGGTCGAGTCCGGGCCGGGGGCGCTCGACTCCCCGGCCTTGCTCGTGACGATCACCGACGCAGGGCCCGCGCCGTCCTGCGGCCGCGGGGCGGCGGCCGGCACCGTGTCGGCGGCCGGCGGGAACGTCGCCGTGATCGAGGTGCTGCTGTTGACGGTGAACCGGCCCGCCGGAACCTGCCAGCTCCCGACCTGGATCCCCGCCACGTCCGCGCCGCTCGCCGCCTCGAAGCCCGACCCGGTGATCTGCACCGTCCCGCCCGCGGCCGGCAGCACCTGCGGGGTCAGCCCGGTCACCGCCGGCCGGCTCGCCGCGCTGCCGTAGCTGCACAGGTAGAACGCCAGCCCCGCCTTGTCACCGGGCGCGGTCAGCTGCGGTGACCCCAGCCCGGACGCGAGGTCATAGCCGGTGGTCGCCGGGAACACCTGGCCATCATCCAGCCCGTAGATGTCGTTGTTGCCCGTGGTGATGTCGGTGAACGACGCCCGGTAGGCAGCCGGGTTCGACGCCACCGCGTACAGCAGCGGGCTCGCGAAACCCACCCCGGCCCGCGTCGCGGCTTGCCCGGCGCACGACGGCGAGGCGTTCACCAGCGCCAGCATCGCCGCCCACAGCGGCGCTGACGACGACGTGCCGCCGATGGTGATCCAGCCATCGGGCGTGCCGGGGCTCGCGAACGAGCTGCTGTAGACGGTGACCGCGCCGGTGGTCTCGTCCGCCTGCGCCGATACGTCGGGCACGGTCCGGCACGGCGTGGCTGACGTCGCGCCGCTCAGGTAGGCCTGGCAGAAGTTCTGCGGGTAACCGAACTGCTTCTCGACCGCATTCGCCTGCGCATAGCCAGGTCCCGGTTGCACGATTCCCGGCACCCGCGCGGCGGCCTGCCAGGCAGGCATCTCCCACGACATCGAGATCCCGCCGCCGCCCCCGCCCCCGTCGGCTCCGTCATTCCACACGTGCTCCAGCGGGGGCTGGGTCGCGTCGTCGATCGTCGTGCCGCCCACCGACACCACGTACGGCTGGCTGCCCGGGTCGTCGACGGAGACCGGGTTCTGCCCGGACACCGGGCTGGTCGTCTCGAACGTGTTGCAATCGTCGCTTCCGTTATCCCCGGCGGCGGCGAAGACGGACTGCCCCTGGGCGGCCGCCTGCTCGAACAGCACGTTCTCAGCCTGCTGAAGGCCGGGCTGGCCTTGCTGTATAGCCTGCTCGCACAACCCCCAGCTCGTGCTCACGACCTGGTCGTGGTCGGCACCGATGATCGCCGCGTAGCTGTCGACCGGGTCGTAGATCGCGCCGTCCGCGTTGGGGCTCGGCGCCTCGTAGACATCGATGCTCGCGTCCGGCGCGACCGCCGAGACATCCTCGACGTCGAGGATCGCCTCACCGCTGCCCGGGCCGGCGGGCTGGCCGCCCTCGACGGGGATCACGTGCAAGCGGCCTGCCATCTGTGACGCGGCGCGGGTGCCGAAGTAGCACGTGTCGAACGTCTCGAGGTCCGACCGCAGGAACGGCTCCAGTTCGTAGATGGCGATGTGCTGCCCGGCGCCCAGGTCGCCCGCCCCGTACAAGCCGAAGGCGCCGTAGGCGTTGGCGATCTGATCATCGGTCAGGCCGCCGAACGCCTGCGCATCCGCCCGGGCGTCAGCGCACGCCGTCGGTGACCCGGCGGGGTGGGAGAACGCCGGCGCCGCCGCCGCGTACTGCCCCCGCGCCGATGACCGCACGAGTCCGAGCGGCCGCGGGCGCGCCAGGCTGTTCAGGCCGACGACCGCCGTCACCGCACCGGAGATCGAGGACGGCAGCCGGACCGCGCCGGTCGTCGCCTGCCCGATCGACCCGTCCGCGAGCCTGACCCGCTCCAGCCCGGTCCCGAACGCCCGCTCCACCTGGCTAGCCGGCCCCCTGACATCGATCACCAGCCCGTCGGTCACCCCGGTGACGTGCAGCCCGTCCGCTCGAAGCCGTGACATGACCGCGCTGATCGCCGACGGCGCCGGCCCGAACCGGCTCGCGAATTCCCCCCGCGGCAGGTACTGGTGAAACTGCGGCGACCGGCCGTCGGTCACCCCGGCGATAAAGCGCGTCAGCGCCTCCTCGTCACGAGGCCGCAGCACGACCTCGGCGCTCTGGGTGGCTGAGGCGGGCACCGCGCCGGTCATTCTCGCCCCCGCCGGGATCCGCGGCGCGGCCGTAACGTTCTGGGTAGCGGGAGGCGATCCCGCCGCATCGCCGACGGCGGCCAGCGGCCGGGCCGCGACGAACGTGGCCGCGAGGAAAACGGCCACGGCGGTCCGTGCGACGGGTGAGCCGGCCGCACGCCAGACAAGTGATACCGATGAGCGGGCGACCCGCGCCGGCTTGTTTTCTCTGATCATGGTTTCACCGCCGCGTGGGTCACTACGCTCGCACCAGTCACTGACCAGTTGGGCGTGATTGCCGTGTCGCGCCCGGTCTACACCAATGCCGATGGCAACAAAGGGGTTTCCGCCGTAATGCAACTGATCTCGTCAGCCTGGTCGCGAGGGAACCGGCCGCCATCAGGTCGGTCACCCACGTCAGGCCCGGCAGCGGGCTCAACGGCCGAGGCGGCTGGCGAGTTCGATGGCCTGCCGGGCCCACCGGGCGTTGACGAGCAGGGCGCGGCTGCGCTCGCGGAACTTGAAGGCCGGGTCGATCTCTCCGGCTCCGCCGTAGCGGTACTGGCGGTCCTGGGGGACCTGGGCCAGTGTCATGGCGGCCATCCAGTCGTACTTGACGGCGGAGGACCACATGCCGAGCTGGACGAGCCTGGGATCGTCATCCCAGCCGGCGGCCCGCAGGCCTCGCAGGTAGCCGTCGCGGACGATCTGCTCGAGGCGGGGCATCTGGTCAGCGCGGATGAAGTGGTCGAAGACGGCATCGGGGACCAGGTTGCCGGCGTCCTCGCCGATGGCCCCGGAGCCGGCGAAGCCCCAGTCGATGACCGTGACCTGGCCGCCAGGCCGGCTGAACAGGTTCTTCGGCCAGAAGTCAAGGTGGCAGAGCGTGCGCGGCAGGGACTCGCTGATCTGGTACAGCCGCTCCCGGTGGGCGTGGACGAACAGAACCGGCTCGCTCCAGCATCTCCCCGACGGTGGCCAGCACCTCAGCATCCTGCCCGGCCGGGTCCCCAGGCCGCAAACGGCCGGCCCGGACACATCACCCGCTGACCGCGGCGGCGAGGACGCGCCGGA
>Ga0335078_10003390_pt1 | contig 23756 bp, 18 predicted proteins | sample Lox_Sample_32_FD_206711 | JGI IMG/M metagenome (GOLD analysis project Ga0335078, IMG submission 206711) | Soil microbial communities from Loxahatchee National Wildlife Refuge, Florida, United States - Lox_Sample_3.2 | ecosystem: Environmental > Terrestrial > Soil > Wetlands | place: USA... | reverse complement strand
CCTCGGCACCACTTCCCTCCGACTGCGATTGCATGGGCAAATGCAGCATCACTTCGTCCCCGCGCTGGTAGGCTTCCTCGGCGACCTCACTCGAAAAAGGCAGATTTGGCAGCACGGAAACCGTCACCGGAAAAGGCAGCGCTAGGATCGCATCGGCTGAAGCGAGGTCGCGGCCAAGATCGTCGACGATAATCGCAAGTTCGGTTCCCGTTTGCGGCGCGGGCTTCGGAGGAAACGAGTGTGCGGCGAGCGGCACGATGAGATGAACGGTTTGCGTCCGGATGCCGTTTGAAAGGAAATCGAAGCGCGTGACGCCACCCGTACTCGTTTCCTTTGCGCTCAGCTTGTGACGAGAGGCAATTGCCTCTAGCGCGTGCTTCAGTTGACCGGCCTGCGATGGATCGCGGAGGGAAATGTAAATGTCGTCTGCCACGACGCGCGAACCGGTCCCGCCCGATGACCGTCGGGTTTCCGGCCGGATCGTGATTTCCGATTTCCGCCCGGTAATCTGCTGCGCGGAACGGATCACTTCAGCGGTTATTGCGCGGGTTTCGGATCTGCCCGGTGATTTTTTTGTGCAGCCGGCGAGAGAAACAACGATGATGACACCAACGAAAGCGAGCCAGAAAGCTTGATGGGCGAATAGGCCTCGGTTAGGCGGCTTTCTTCGCAGCGGGCGCACCTTCCAGAATCTCGACAGCCTTCTTGACCACCGGATCCGTTACCGAACTGGACGGTGGAGGGGGATTGATGTCGCTCAATTCGGCGACATCGTCCGGAACCGGCAGGGTGCGTACTTCGGTTGTAGGCGTGACGCCCTCGGATGGAATTTCCTTGCCGTTGGGCGTGTAGTAATTCGCCAGCGTCAGGAAGAGCGCCGAGCCGTCCTCCAGCTCGATCAGCTTCTGATAGGAGGCGGTGCCGTAGCTGCGGTCGCCTACCGTTTCGCCTCGGTGATTATCGGCGATCGCGCTGGCAACAATTTCCGCAGGGCCGGCGGTGCCATTGCCGATCAGCACGGTCACCGGCTGAGACCAAACGACCTTAGAAGAATCAGCCGACGAAATCACCGGCTCGACGGTTTGTCCTTTGAGAGTAGTGATGATGCCGGAGGATAGGAAAAGCTGGGCAGTTGAGATTCCTTCCTGATCGTCGCCCAGCGAGCAATCGCGCAGGTCGAGCATCAGCTTGTGCGCGCCCTGGTGTTCGAGCTGCACGAGGTCATCGCGAATCTGCTTTGTCTCGCCGGGGTCGAAGGCAGACACATGAATGTAGGCGATATCGCCCTCGAGGCGATCCTCCACGATTTTAGGCGGCGCGAGCTTTTCGAGAGTGATCTCAACCTCTTTCGGTTCCGTCTTTCCTCGCGGAATCACGGACAGCTTCACACTTGTGCCCGGCTCGCCCGTAAGCAAAAGCTGAGCCTGTTCGATCGCCATCTGGCCGGTGGTGAAGCCTGCGATCTTTTCGATAACGTCTCCCAGGTGCAAGCCTGCTTTTTCAGCGGGACTGTCCGGCAAAGTTGAGATGACGCTGATGTAGCCGAAGCGCTTCGTCAGGGCCAGACCGGCGGTCGCTTTCGCGCCCGATGCGCTTTTCGTTTTGTAATCGGCGTATTCGAGCGGGCTCAGGAAGCTCGACTGCGGATCGAGCGAATCGAGCAATCCGTGCAGCGCTCCATTGGTCACTGCGGGCATGTTCGGTTCATCGACGTAGTCCCGCTGGATGTGCTCGAGAACTTCGCTATAGACCGTCAGCGCCCGGAAGGTCTTTTCGTCCGAGGAGCGTCCTCGAACGTAACCGACGGCGACAAATGCGAAAACCACAGCCGACAATATGATGACGATTTTCTTTGTAAGAGAACTCATGCCCGTATCCTATCCTTCCGCCCCTGAAAGCTCCGATGCGTCAAACTGTGACACCGCCAATGCCTCGGGCGATTATAACACGCACAATCCCGCATTCCGGATTCAGCCTAAAGCGACCGGCAATCCTACTTGTGTGCGAAGGTGTGACGCGCGGGGACCGCAATTGCCCCCGTCTCCGGGAGCGGCTCGGCGGCGGTGATGTAGGTTTGCGAGATGCGGTCCTGCCAGGTGAAGTGGTCTTCGTCCCACAAAGCCCAAACAAAACCGAGCGCCAGTGTGGCGGCGGAAAGCAAATACCCGAAGCTGCGCCACAAAAGCTGCCGTGTATCCGGCAACGTTCCATCGAGCCTCACGATCGATAGTCCTCGGAGTTGCAGGCCGGGGGTCGCGCCTGCCAGGGTGACGAATAATGAGAAGTAGAGCCCGTAAAAAAGGAAAACGATCGCGAGGTAAATCACGGCGGTCGTTTTGTCGACCGTAATTTGACCGCCGAGCGACCTGAATAATCCGAGAAAACCCGCACAAGTCAGTCCCAAAAAGATCAGATCGAAAATGCAGGCCCAGCGGCGTTGCGCCAGGCTGGCGACCGGGACGAGAGCGGTTTGCGGGCGCGCTCGATCGTCCGCAGCGCTCGAAAAATCCAGTTCCGGTTGAATCAGGATATCGACGCGTTCATTCCGGCGCTGGCGCGGGGCAGGCCTCGGCCGGGGATGCTCGCGGATTTCATCAAGCGTCTGCGCCTCGGCAAGCCTGGCTGGGCGAAACGGCAGTCCCGATTGGGAGTTGTCCTGGCGAAGGTGACCGCGGCGCGCCCGATACTGCTGGAGGCGTCGTGCTACTTCAGCGCGCCACTCCGGCTCCTCGGCCTCGCCGCTCGCAATCGTGGCGGTTGCGCGCGCCACTGCAGACACGGGGGCAGCGCCAATTTCATCGGGCGGAGCGTTGCAAAAGGAACAATCCTCGTTGTCATCCAGCAGAAGGGCGCCACACTTCGGGCAAATGCGTATCACTGGTCCGTTTTGCGCTGCGGAGGGTCCAGTAAAGCGCAGGCATCATAGCACGTCCGCAAAGCGACGAAACGGCGGCGTTGCGAGCGGGTGTCGCCTATGAGGTACCGCGCGATGCCGGCGCCCGCGGGTCTCCCCGATCGACTGTGGAAGCGGCTCGCGGCCGGATTGCGGGCGGTGGGGGCGCATGTTAGGCTCAGTTCTCTTTTTAGGACTTTTTCGCAGCGATGCCGAACGCCATTTCCGTGCAGTCTTTTCGCAGCGTCGCTCTTGCAACAACGCTGCTCTCTGCTTGCCTCGCTTTTTCGCCTGCTTCACTGGCGCAGGCAAAAGGCAAAAAAGCACCCATCCAGTTCACTCCCGGCGGCGAAGCCACACTTGAAGCAGACCAGCAGCGCGCCGTCGGCAAGATTTTCTACGCAGATGGGCATGTGGACGTGCACTACGAAAACGCGCGGCTCCGGGCGGATCACGTCGAATATGACAGCCAGAATCAGGTGGTAACCGCCCGGGGACACGTCCAGCTCGATTACGAAACGCAGCACGTGGAGTCTGACGACGCGAGCTACGAACTGAAGACGGGCCGCGGCACCTTTCATGATGTGACCGGGACCTTCGCCCTGCAACGACGACCTTCGGCGACGCTATTGATCAGCCCGAATCCCGTTTACTTCCAAGCCGAAGAAGCCGAGCGCCTGGACGAGAACACCTACCGCATCTACCGTGGATGGGTGACGGTTTGCCGGCCCGATCGCCCGACGTGGAAAGCCTACGCGCCGAAGGCGACCATCCGCCTGAAGAAATCGATCGAACTGGAAAACGGCAACTTTCGCCTGTATTCCGTCCCCGTCGTGTACCTGCCCTACGCCACGATTCCGGCCGAAGAGCGTCGCAATTCCGGGTTCATGATTCCCGACGTCGGCGACACCACGCAGAAGGGCTTCGTATTTGGCGACGCGCTATATTGGGCGCCGCTCGACTGGATGGACGTGACACTCGGCGGTTTTCTCTACAGCAGCCGCGGCTGGGCGCAAAAGGGCGACTTCCGCATGCGTCCCTGGGAAGGAGCGAACCTCGACGCCAGCTATTACGGGGTGATCGACCGCGGATTGAAACAGATGGACGCTCCGCCGCTGAAGGAAGGCGGTCACGAGGCCAAGCTGCTGTTCACTTCCGACCTGCCGGATGGCTGGCGCGTGGTTGCGGACATGGATCAGCTCACGTCGCTTACCTTCCGCCTCGCGTGGCTGGACACGGTGAAGGAAGCGGTCAACTCCGAAGTGCGTAACGACGAATTCATAGAACGAAATTTCGGTGGATTTAGTCTGGGTGTTGCGGCGCTGAGTTATCAGAACTATTTCAGCGCCACGCCGGAGAGTTCGATTACGCTGCGGACCGCGCCCCAACTCTCGTTTAGCTCGGTCGATCAGTCATTCTTCAGCCGTCTGCCGGTTTATTTTTCCTTCGATGCGTATACCGGCGCTGAAAGCCGCAAAGAGAATGTGACACCGTTTCAGACTGACCCGTTCGTGGCGCGCAGCGAGCTCGCGCCTAGCGTGACGGTTCCTCTCTACTTTGGGCCGTGGCTGCAGATCACTACGAATTTTACGTTTCGCTCCACGTATTACGGCGCGCAGCTTCGGAACAACGCTTATCTTGCGCAGGGCCTCTTTCGCGATACGGAGGAATTATCGGTGGATGTGCGCCTGCCGGTGTTCGAGCGTATCTGGGACAAGGGCGATACGAAATGGAAGCACGTGATCGAGCCGTACGTTACCTATCGCGACGTGAACGGCGTCAACGACTTCGGGCGCTTCCTGCGTTTTGATCAGGACGACATCATCACCGACACGAACGAAATCGAGTACGGGATTACGCAGCGGCTATTTCGCCGGAGTGGCGACGACGGCGCCGAGGAGTTCATTACATGGCGGCTCGCGGAGAAATATTTCTTCGACCCCACGTTTGGCGGCGCGCTTGTACCGAGCCAGCCGAACGTCTTCCAGACCCTCGTCACGTTCACGCCTTTCGCTTTTGCGGACCAGCGGCGCCGTCTCTCGCCGATCGTGAGCGATCTGAAAATCACCCCGGGCAAGCATTTCGACACGCAATTCATCGTGAACTATGATCCCGTTCGCAATCGCACCACCGCGATCGGCACGCTCCTCAAGTACAAGCCGTACAAGGAGTCGTTCCTCACGCTTTCGCACTTTTCCGTCCTAAACCTGCCGTTGAATCCGCAGCCGCCGCCCCCAAATTTCGAGCAGCGCTCGAATCAGATACGCGCGCTCGTCGGATACGGCGAGCCGAACCGGCGCGGCTGGAACATGATGTTCGGCGCGAGCTACGATTTCACGCAAGAAGAGTTTCAAAACCAGATTGTCGAGGCGTCCTACAACGGATCTTGCTGTGGCATTGGCTTCGAATACCGGCGCTTCTCATTCGGCAACATCCGGAATGAGAATCAATACAGCTTCGTTTTCCGAATCGCCAACATCGGCTCGGCAGGCAACATGCGCAAGCAGGAAAAGATTTTCTGAGTCATGCCTGCGCGTCCTGAATCCGAGACAGCCTTCCTTTCCATCGAACAGGCCGGGCGGTTGCTTCGCCGAAAGGAAATCTCTCCGGTCGAGCTTGTCGACGCAGCTCTCGCACGCATCGAACGCTGGAGTCCGAATCTCCACGCGTTTTTGACCGTGCTCGAGAAACGCGCCCGCGCGCAGGCGAAAATTGCCGAACGGGAGATTCGCCTCGGAAAGATTCGCGGGCCGCTTCATGGGATTCCGGTTTCGCTCAAAGACAATTTTGGGACGCGCGCCATCCGCACCACAGCGGGTTCGAAAATCCTCGCGAACTTCGTGCCGGACGCCGATAGCGATGTTGCGAAATCGCTCACCGAAGCAGGTGCGATCCTGCTGGGCAAGACCAACATGCACGAATTCGCTTACGGCATTACAGGAGAAAATCCGCATTACGGAAGCTCGCGCAATCCGTGGGCGCACGACCGAATCACGGGGGGTTCCAGCGGCGGATCGGCCGTCGCGGTAACAACCGGAATGGGCTTTGGCTCGTTTGGAACCGACACGGGCGGCTCGATCCGGATCCCCGCCGCGCTCTGCGGCATCGTTGGCCTGAAGCCGACATACGGGCTTGTCAGTCTGGATGGCGTTGTGCCACTGAGCGTCAGTTTCGATCACGCCGGGCCGCTCGCGCGCAATGTGACCGACGCGTGCATCCTGCTCGAAGCCGTCGCAGCAAAATTTCCACGCGGCGCGATGAGACCGAACTATCAGGTGCTGCGCAAGAGCTTGCCGCGCCGTTTCAGGCTCGGCTGGCCGAAGGATTTTTTCTTCGAGCGCGTGAATCCGGAGATTCGCCGCGGGATGGAAGCGGCAGCGAAGAAATTGGAGGAACTCGGCGCGCGAATCGAGGAAATCGCGCTGCCGAATCTCGCCGAGCCCGTTGATCGCGCCACAAATCTCGTGGTTGCTGAAGCGAGCTATTACCATGAGTCACAGGGCTATTTCCCGTCCCGCTCGGAGGATTACGGCGACGACGTGCGCGGGCACCTCGAGTGGGGGCACAACTTGCGCGCCGTCGATTACCTGCGGGGGATTGACGGTCGCCGTGACGTGAACGAGATCTTCGCAGCGGCTCTCGAGAAAGTCGATGCGATCATTGCGCCAACCTCGCCAATCGCAGCGCCTCTGATTGGCGAGCGGCAGATCCGCGTCCCGGGAGAACGCGAAACCGCCGTCCGCGCCGAACTGCTGCGACTCACGCGGCCGGCGAACCTCACCGGGCTCCCCGCGATTTCAATTCCGTGCGGATTCACGAACGATGGCTTGCCGATCGGGTTGCAACTGATCGGGCATCATTGGGGCGAGGCGCGCCTGCTGGCCGTCGCGCTCGCGTTCGAAGATTCGACCGATTGGCACACCCGCCATCCGAACTTGAGCTGAGCCTTCCGCGTTCCGTTCTGCAAGTTTCGGTAGGGCACCGTTGTATCCCATCAGCCCGCTGCCTATCAGGAATCCCATCGTGCCGACCGCAAGGCCTGCGAGCACATCGGCGACATAGTGATAACGCCCGTACACCGTCGCCACACACATGCTGATGAAGAACGGCAGGCAAATCCAAAAGAGCCAGCGCCGGTAACGCCACGAAGCGAGGATCGCCACCATCGAGCCGGCGACGTGCGCGGAGGGGAACGCCGCCCCTTGCACGCGCGCGAATCGCTCGATGAATTCGATCAACGCAGTGCAGCACCCGCCGCTCAATGCATGTGTATTGAGCGCGGCCAGCGTGTAATAAGGACTTTCGACGGGCAGAAGGATCGAAATGACGTAAACGGAATAATGCGCGAGTGCGGTTGAAACCATGACGGTCCAGAGCGCTTCGCGCTGGTGCTGAAAATACAAAAGTGCAGGCAGCACGACGAGATAGAGAAAGTAAGTCATGTAGGCGAACTGCATGTAGTCGTTCAGCGCCGGCGACACAAACCCCGCCATCCACACGGACGGATGCATGCCGGCGATGTTGTGATCGAAGGCGATGAGCCACCGGTCGAACCAGCCCGCGAAGATCGCGTGCACGAGTCCGCCCAGCTCTTCGAAAAAGAAAATGTAGAGTGGAAGCGGGTACCAGTGTCGTGCGAATTGAACGACGGCATTCTTAGACCGCGCGGCTAGTCGCGCGAGCAACACGATCGACCCGCCAATCACCACATGGACGGCGAAATCTAGCCCAGGATGGGCGACGTTGCGGTGACGCAACGCGATAATCGCGAGAAGCCACGCCAAATAGGTGAACGTCACCCACTCGAATGCACCGCATGCCTCGCGCGTTTCTTCCAGCCATCGTTTTGCAGCGGCAAATCCGGGCAGCGACAGCTGAACGCTTCTGGAACCTTCCATTTCCGCGCAGAAATCCGCGACTCGCACCTGCTCTCGCGACCTCATCGGGCCGCCTTTGTGGCCAGCGGCTGCGTGGCGGCACTGCGAGGTTCAGTCCAGTCGCAAACCGGCCAGCCTTCGTTTCGTGCGATGCGCCGCAGTCTCGGTTCGGAATTTACAGCCATGCGATGCCCAACGGCGTCGAGCATCGGCAGATCGCTCACGGAATCAGCGTATGCGTAGCTCTCCCAGAGCGATAGACCCAACCGCGCTGCCAGCTCGCGAACCGCGGCCGCTTTGGCTTCGCCGCTCATGTGCTCGCCAATCAAACCGCCAGTCCAACAGCCGCCACACGTCTCGAGTTCTGTAGCGCGCACTTCGACCGGCCCCGGCAGCCGCGGCGCCACCGCCGAAGCGAGGAAACCGAGCGTCCCACTGACGAGAAGCACGCGATGGTGCTGGCGCCGGTGCCAAACCATGCGGTCGATCGCTGCGGGATAAATTCGCAGGGGATTCTCGGCGAGTGACTGCTCCCACTCCGCCCCCAGCGATTCGCGCAAGCTTGCGAGGTAGTGCTTATTGCCCCAGACCGCGGCCCGCGGATCAAAGGCAATTCTCTTTGCGAAATATGCGAGCCAGCGCGCGATATCGCGCGTCCGGAGCTGGTCGCGAGCCAGAAGATACGCAACGAAACGCCATTCGAGGGACGGCGGTGCCACGACCGTGCCATCCAGATCGAAAAATGCGCCGATTTTTTCGGGCGCGCTCACCGGCTCACCAGTACGGGGGCGACCCGCTCAGGTGGCCTTTCGACGCCTCGCAAATACCGCCGGCCCTCCCACAAAACTGGGATCGCGCGAATCACGCAGAAAGCGACGGCGATGCCGGCTAGCGTTTGCGCGACTGGCAGCGGCCAATTGGAGCCAGCGGCGGCGGCCCAGCTGCCGGCTTGTGTCGCTCCCGTGTCGCGCAGTGAGAGCGCGATTCCGAGCGCGCAAAAGCAGATGCATTTCAAAGTGGCGTACGCCGCCCGGCTCGCGCGGGAAGAAACAAGGCTCCGCCCCCACCACGTTTCCAGCATCGAGTTTCCGTCGAAGCCGCTGCGCCCGGCGCGCGCGGCCAAGCCACGCAAGAAATCGGTCGCGGTGCCGCGCACGAAGAAGAAAACGGGCACCCACAAGGAGATGAGTCCGGCCGCGGCGAAGCAGGTGAAGAAAAGATTCTCGACGACGCGGTCGCCGAGAATGTCGAATTGCGCGCCCAGGGGCGTCGCCAGGCCGTGCGTGCGGGCGATGTAGCCGTCCACGGCGTCGAGTGCGATGGCCGTGATCGTTAGAGATAACGCGGCGAGGTCGAGCGCCACCGTATGCTCGCCGAGGCTAAAGAGTGCGACCGCTCCGAAGGCGGTCAGCACGCGAATCGCGGTCACTTGATTTGGCGTCACGCGAGTCCCTCTGGAAGATTTTTACGAGCCCGCCACCACAACCGGCAACCCGGTGCCGGCTGTGGTTCCAGCGGGCGGGCCCGCACTGTTCGAAAGGCACACGAGCGGCCATTCGTGTCGCCCTCGCCGGCGATGAGTTTTCACTGAGTTACGCTGCGCGAAGTTCGACCCCGCGCATTCGACTGCAGGGTTTCGATTGCACGTGTCGTCCTTCCAGCGCACCCGTATCCGCCAAAACCGAATTGAGGTACCATGCGTCTAATTGGTGTAGTCAGATAGGGTTTGGACACACTCGGCACTCCGCCGGGCAATCATTTGAGGGAGTGAGGAAAACGCATGGCTGTGGCCTTTCTTGCTGGACTGTTTGTGTTCGCCGCTGGACTGGGCTCGTTTCTGTCGCCGTGCGTTCTGCCGCTGGTTCCCGGCTACCTCTCGATGTTGTCTGGCGTAGGCGTGGACAAGCTCAGAGAAGGCGAAGGTGAGACAGGCAAGCTGCTGAGCTCAGCCTTCGCATTTGTGATTGGTCTCTCGGTAGTCTTCATCACCATGGGTGCGACGGCGAGCGCCGTCGGACAGTTCCTGCTTACGCATCGCGACCTCCTCGCGCCGATCGCGGGCGCACTCATCATTCTTTTTGGTCTGCACTTGATCGGCTGGCTGATCAAGCTCCCGGTTCGCGCCGGCCTGATCGTTGGCGCGATTCTTGTGACCATCGGGATTGCGTTGAACCTGTGGGCTGGCAATTCAGTCTTGAAGCCGATCTATTTCTACGCGGCGTCTCTGATTTTTCTTTTTGGGCCGCCTTTGACGCGATGGTTGAACCGCGACGTTCACATGCGGGACCTCGGCGGGAAAAATCCGGGCATCGTCAGCGGATTTCTGCTTGGCTTCGCATTCGCGCTGGGATGGACGCCCTGCATCGGGCCGATTCTCACCACCGTTCTGGCGATTGCTGCTTCGCGGGGCAGCGTCAGAGACGGCGTAATCCTTCTCACACTGTATTCCGCGGGCCTGGCGATTCCGTTCTTGCTGACCGCGGTGGGTGTGGGCCGCTTCATGAAGTTCTATCAGAAATTTCGCAAGCACCTGCACACCGTCGAGGTCTGCAGCGGCGTCCTGCTGCTTTTTATCGGCGGCCTGATCTTCACCAATGCCCTCACCCTGATCTCTTCGCACATCAGCGGATACAGCTTTGAATCCGTAATCCAGGGCTGGATGCCGAAGAGTGTTCAGCACTGGCTCCAGGCGAGCGGGAATTCCAGTGGTCCGGCAGCGGGAGCGAATCTTTCGCCTGAACCGGACGTCACCTTCAAGGACTTACAGGGCAATAGCGTCCCCCTATCGAGCTACAAAGGCAAAGTGGTGATGCTGAACTTCTGGGGCACGTGGTGCGAGCCGTGCCAGCATGAAATCCCGTTGCTGATCAGCCTGCAGGATAAGTATTCGTCCAAAGGTTTCACGCTGGTGGGCGCCGCCACCAACGATGAGGACGACACCGTGAAGAAGTTCGTTCACACCGAAAAATTCAAGGTCGACGGCCAGGAAATGCTGATGAACTATCCCATCGTGATGAACAACGACGACATTGTGGCTAAATTCGGCGGCATTCTCGGCATGCCGACCACTTACCTCATCACCCGCGATGGCAAAATTTATAAGCGCTATATCGGCGGCCTCGATCAGAACGAAGCGCAGGTCGAGAAAGATATCGAGAGCCAGTTATGAACATAAAGAACGCTAAATTCGCTTGGGTCCTCTGTGCGGTGGCCTTGCTCGCTTCGGGCACATTCACCGCATGCGGAGGCTCATCCGCGAAAGGCTCCAGCTCCGCTAAGAGCCTGAACGCCGCACCGGATGTTACCTTCAAGAATCTCGATGGCGCAGACGTTCCGTTGGCGAGCCTGAAAGGCAAAGTAGTGCTGGTCAATTTCTGGGCCACTTGGTGCGAGCCGTGCCGCAGTGAAATCCCTGCGCTTATCGGCCTGCAAGACAAATACGCCAGCAAGGGTTTCACGATGCTCGGGGCCTCGATGGACGAGGACGGCAAGAAAGCCATCGATCCTTTCGTGGCGAACACGAAATTCAATGTGAACGGCACGGAGAAAACGATGGACTACCCCATCGTGCTTGGCACCGACGCAATTACCGATAAATTCGGCGGGCTGCTGGGTATGCCCACGAGCTACTTGATCTCGCGCGATGGTAAGATCATCAAGAAGTATATCGGCGTAGTGAATGAGGACGACGTCACAAAGGACGTCGAAGTCGCTCTAGGACAAGGGTGATGCGAAAAACTCCCAAATTTCCAGTTCTGTTGGCGCTCCTCGTCATCGCGTTCGGAGCGATGATTGTCTCAGCCCTGCGCGCTCAAGATTCCGCGGCACCGCGCAGCGCCGCATCCGTCACCACGAACAAGGTGTACACGTCACTTGAGCCAGTCCCGCGCGGCAAAGAATTTCAGGTGGCCGTCGTCGTGAACATCGCCACCGGCTATCACATGAATTCGCATAAGCCGCTGGATACCTACCTAATCCCGACAACGATCACGCCGCAATTGCCTGCGGGCTTCACGCTGAAGGACACAGTGTATCCGCCGGGCAAGGATCTTAAATTTCCCTTTTCGCCGGACAAGCCCCTGAATGTTTACACCGAGAACGTTACGCTGCGTCTACGCCTCACGGCCGACGAAAAAGCGGCCTTGGGCGACACTTCGATCCCAATTAAGTTGCGGTATCAAGCGTGCAACAACTCCGCCTGCCTGCCGCCGGTGAACGTACCCGTCACGGCGCAATTCAAAGTCGCCGCAGCCGGCGCGAGCGCCAAAGCAGTGCACGCCGAAATCTTTTCCGCCACCGCAAAATAGTTATTTGCTTTTAGGATTTCCCAACGAGCGGCAAGGCGCGACGCAACCGCCCAACCACGCGGTCCTTGCCAAGAACAACCATCGTGTCGAATAAGGGTGGCGCAACCGCACGTCCTACAATCGCCACGCGCGTCGCGTTTATCAGCACACCTGCCTTGACGCCCTCGGCGGCGGCCACACCGCGCAATGCGGCATCGCACGCGTCGTGGTTCCATTCGGGAAGCGCCGCGAGCGCGTCGGCCAGCTTCGCGAGCAGCGCCGGCAGGCGTTCATCCTTCCAGAATTTCTCCTTTGCGTCGGCCTCGTAGCCGAAATCGTCCGAGAAGAACGCTCGCGCCCAAGTGGTGAAATCGCCGAGCAGTCTGGTTCGCGGCCGGATCAAGTCCACTGCTCGCGCAAACCACGTCCGATCTTCGCTTGCCTGCGATCCCTCCCACAGATGTGCGCGCTTTAATTCCGCCTCGACGTAGGGCAGGAGATCTTCCACGGGGGGCTTCTGCAGGTACTGCGTGTTGAACCACTCCAGCTTGGCGCGGTCGAAAATGGCGTTCGTGCGGCTTACGCCCGAGAGCGAAAATCGCTCGACCAATTCGTGCGTGCGCAAATATTCCGAATCGCCCCCAGGCGACCAGCCCATCAGCGCCAGAAAATTCCGGAACGCCTCCGGCAAAAACCCTTCTTCGGCATATGACCCGACGCTCGTCGCGCCATGCCGCTTCGAGAGGCGCGTCCGGTCGGCGCCCAGAATCAAGGGCACGTGCGCGAAGACCGGCGGAGCCGCGCCGAGCGCCTGATAAATCATTGCCTGCTTGGGCGTGTTCGAGAGGTGATCCGCGCCGCGAATGATGTGCGTGATCCTCATGTCGATGTCGTCGACGACAACGCTCAGCTGATAGGTCGGCAGCCCGTTCGACCGGAGCAGAACGAAATCTTCGATTTCGGCGTTTTGCAACTCCCGTGGACCGAAGACGGCATCGTCGAACTTAGTCACTCCCGTGTGCGGCACGCGAAACCGGATTGCCCGCGGGACTCCTTCTCGCTCGCGCGCGGCGCGGTCGGCATCGGTCAAATCCCGGCAGGCACATGCGGCAATCTTGGGAGTCTTCGGGACCTCGTCATCCCCTTCTCCCTCCTGCTCCTCGGCGGCATCGCCGCCCGCGTACGCCGTCGCCTTGCAATAGCAGGAAAACGCCGCGCCGCTGGCAAGCAGCCGCTCCGCCGCCTCGCGATACATCGGAAGCCGCTGGGACTGAAAGAACGGACCCTCATCCCATTCCACTCCGAGCCATTTCAGTCCCTCGAGGATACCGTCGACCAGTTCGGGCCGATTGCGCTCAATGTCCGTATCCTCGATGCGCAGCAGCAGCGTTCCGCCTTCATGCCGTGCGAAGAGCCAGTTAAAAAGCGCCGTTCGCGCCCCCCCCACATGCAAATAGCCGGTCGGCGAAGGCGCAAAACGAACGCGCGGTTTTCCCATGGAAGCCATTCGAAAACTCTCCGTTCAGAGCGAATCATCTTAGCGAAAGCACCCATCAAAATCGAGCGCACGCGCTGCAACTCGATGAAGAGACGCAATTTGGTACCGCGGTACCGTTGACTTCCCTCCGCGCTCGCCACATCATCGTGGTGGTCGCCCGCGGAGCTTCCTGCACATTCCCCGGAGGTTGACCTCCACGAAACTTCGGAAGCGACACTCCGAAGCTGAGCGCTCGTTTTCTGCTATTCTCTGGCGACATGTCCGCCAGCGCGGGTACGGAGTCTTGAGTTGGCCACGTCCGTCGCCTTTATCACAATAGAGGTCAGCACTCTTTTACTCGCCGCTTTCTTCTTCTATCTTTACGGGCGCAAGCGCCAACCCTATTTGCTTGCCTGGTCGCTCGCTTGGTTGCTGTGGTGCCTGTTTTTCGTTCTGCGCAACGGGCTCGCGTGGATCCCGCAGGGATCGCCCCAGCTTTGGTATCGGACGCTGGACGAGTGGCTTTCTGCGTTATCGGCTCTAGCGTTTTTCTGTGCCGCGCGGCTGTACGTCCGGCTGAAAGTACCCGTCTGGATTGTCGCCGCCGCGGCTGTGCTCCTCGGCGTCTGGTCTGGCCTGCACGTATTTGCCATCAGCAAGAGTTTGAATGTCGGCCTCTGGACCGGGCTCATTTATCTTGCCGTCGCTTGGACTTTCGGGCAAGAAGGCCGCCGGCAAGAGGCGCGCGCGGACATGTTGCTCGGGCTCACGTTTTTCGTTTGGGGAGCGTTTACCCTATTCACCGTATTTCAGCCTCGACTCATACTCGCCCCAAGAACCGATTTCGTTTCCGTTCTTCTCCTGCCCGAGCTCTTCGCTTGCGTGCTTATGGTGATGTCCGTGTATGAGGAGGAACGCCGCCGCGTCGAACGCAATATGCTCGCGCTCTCCAGCCTCAACCTGGTCACTTCGGGTTTCGTCGGCGGCGAAATCCAGCAGACGCTCTCGCAAGCGCTCGAACGCGTCCTGAATGTCGTCCGCATCCCGGCCGGCGCGTTGTGCTTGCAGCAAGCGGAGGCTAATGGCGCCACGTCATTGATCGTCACAGGAATGACCGATGCCTTTGGCCCCGCAATGCAGGGATCCAGGCTCGACGAATACTTTGTCAATTTGGTCGCGCGGCTCGGCGGACTCGTCGTCTTCCGCGACCTCGCTCGCGAGGCAAGCTGGGAAGCTCTCGAGAAAGAGGACGAGTTCCGCCAGGTCCGGCAGATCCTGCTTGGGCAAGGCCTGCGCACCGTGGTCGGCATCAGCCTGCAAGCGAAAGAACGCGTCTCCGGCGTCTTGCTTCTCGGCACCACCGACAACCGCAGCTTTACGCCAGCGGAACGCCGCTTGCTCCTCGCTCTCGGCCAGCAAATCGGCATGGCGGTCGAGAATAGCTATCTTATCCAGCAAACTTCGCGCCGCACCGAAGAGCTGCACGTCCTCAACGAAATCGGCCGCGCGCTCAGCTCCACGCTGGAACTCGACACGCTGCTCGAGCGCGTTTATTCGGAAATGCGCCGCGGCAGTGATGTCGATAGCTTCTTCATCGCCTACTACCATCCGAAGTCCAACCAAGTGCGCTTCGAAATTGAAGTGAACGACGGTATGCGCGTGCCCAAGCGCAAACGCCCCACCGGCAACCACCTCGTCGAGTACGTCGTCCGTTCGGGCCAGCCGCTCCTGGTGCGCGAGCACTATCAGGAGGAAACCGCGCGCCTCGGCTTCCAGCCGCTGCGGTCGGTGGGCTCGATTTGCGCCGTGCCGCTTATTCTGTATGACCGCCCCGTCGGCGTGATGGCCGTGCACAGCGCCCGCGAACGTGCGTTCGATCAGGGCCACGTCGAGTTTTTGCACGTCCTGGCTGGCGAAGCCAGCATCGCCATCGAAAACGCGCGCCTTTTCGCCGAAGAGCAGAAAAAGTCGCGCCAGCTTTCGCTCATCAATAATCTCTCGAGCCACGCAATCACCACGCTCGATCCCGGCGAAATGCTCGCCAAGATCACCGCCGAGATGGAAAAAAATCTCGGTTACGACCACATCGGCATCGCCATCCTCGATTACGCCGTCAAGGAACTCGTCATCGAAGCTGAAGCCGGCTCGCGCCGCGAAGCTGTCGGTCGCCGGATCGTCCTTGGAGAAGGTTTGGTCGGGCAGGTGGCTCGCACAGGCCAAATAGGCATCGTCCGGCAAGCGAGCGCCTCCTCTCCGCGACTCGTTCTCGCCGGCTCGTCTGCTGGAGTGGCGCTTCCCGTCACGTATGGCGAGCAGTTTCTTGGCGTTCTGTACGTCGAATGCGCCGAGCCGTACGATTTCCCCGATCAGGAAGTCCTGCTTCTTCGCACGCTGGCCGATCTGTTCGCCGGCGCTCTGCACAACGCGCTAACGTTCCAAAAGGCCCAAGAGCAAGCCATCACCGATGGCCTCACCGGCGTAAAGACGCACCGGTTCCTGATGGAAGCGCTTTCTTCCGAATGGAAACGCTCCACGCGCGCCAACCGCCCGCTGGCGCTCGTGCTGATGGACCTGGACCACTTCAAATTCGTCAACGATTTTTACGGCCACCTCGAAGGCGATGTCGTGCTTCAGCGCGTCGGGCACATCCTTGAACAGAATTGCCGCCGCTCGGATGTCGTGGCGCGTTACGGCGGCGACGAATTCGTGATCCTCATGCCCGAAACGACGGTCGAACAGGCGCGCCAGCTCGCCAACAAGCTGCGTGGCTGGATCGCCTCCGATCCGCTTCTGCGCGACAAAAACATCACTGCCAGCTTCGGCATCGCCGCGTTCCCGGTGCACGGCTCAACACCGCAGGAACTCATTCAGGTCGCCGACTCATCCATGTACCTGTCAAAACATCAGGGCGGAAACTCCGTTTCCACGGCCGAGCAGGGCGATCCCAGCGATCGCAAGCGTTGGAAGAAAGACGTTCTCGAAGCCTATCTTGGCGTCACGCTCAAGCGGCTCTTCGCTACCGGTCCCGAGGCCTTCGAGGAAATCTATCGCCGGCTTGAGCAATTCACGCGCTCGTTGCGCGAGCAGGGTGTAGACGCCTCCAACGACTACCTGCCACCGGTGGTCGTCGAGACGGTCACGTCACTCGCCTTCGCCATTGATGCCAAGGATCACTATACGCAGGGCCACTCGCAAAAGGTTTCCGCATACGCCGTTATGATCGCGCAGGCGCTCGGGCGTTCGCAGACCGAGGTCGAAGAGATTCGTCTCGCAGGACTGCTGCATGACATCGGCAAAGTCGGAATCCCCGAAGCGATCCTCAACAAGTCCGGCCCGCTCGACGCCAGCGAGTGGGAAACGATGAAGACCCATACCGAACTCGGCGCCCGAATCCTCGAGCCGCTGCGCCCCATGGTCCGCATCCGCGAAATGGTCCGTCATCATCACGAGTTCTACGACGGTTCGGGCTATCCGCGCCGCCTCGAAGGCGAGCAGATTCCCCATGGCGCGCGCGTGATCGCTGTCGCCGACGCCTACGACACGATCACCTCCGAGCGAACCTATAAAAAGGCACGCACCCCGGAGGATGCCTTCGCCGAGCTCGAACGCTGCGCCGCCAATCAGTTCGATCCCGAAATTGTTCGCGTCTTTATCGAGACGATGCGCCGCGCCCCGCGCCCCACCGTCGAATCTGGCAGCCCGTCCCTCCGCACCGTTCCCGAAACCTGCTAGGCTCCCCTCAACGAACGCTCACCGCGAATGCGTATCTGTTTGAACTATCCCTGCCCGCCGATGAGGATTCCCACGATGAAAACAAGCGCGCCGCCGACGATTACTTGAAACGCTGACGAAACGAGAGGCGTGTCCATGTAGCGATGCCGGACGTAGCTGATCATGGCGAGCTCGACGGCAACCACTAAAACGGCTACCACGAACGCCAAATGAAAACTCGAAATCAAAAACGGCAGCGTGTGGCCGAGCCCTCCGGCAGCCGTCATTAACCCGGTTACCGAACCGCGAACGATCGGGTGGCCCCGCCCGGTCAGCGAGCCATCGTCGGAGAGCGCTTCGGCAAACGCCATCGAAATTCCCGCGCCAATCGACGCTGCGAGTCCTACCAAAAACGCGTCCCAGCTTTTGTGGGTTGCAAACGCCGCGGCGAAGATCGGCGCGAGCGTCGAGACCGATCCGTCCATTAAGCCCGCCAGCCCTGGCTGGATTACCTGCAGCATGAACATCCGCCGGGCCGACGTATCCTCGGCTTCCCGCTCGCCCGAGGCTTCCTGCTGTTCTTTCAGTGTCTCCGCGAAATTCGAATGTTGCCGCTCCACTTCCGCAAGGTCGCCGAGTAATTTCCGCGTCGAAGCGTCAGACGTTCTTTCGAGAGCGCGTTCGTAAAAACGGAGCGTTTCCGCCTCCATCACCTCTACTTGCCTACGAACCGCACTGATCCCGAGCGGGCGTGTCAGCCACACGGGGCGCCGCTCCAAAAAGCCCTTCACGTCCTGCCGCCGTACCAAGGGAATGTGTTCCCCGAAACGCTTGCGGTAGATGTCGATTAGCCGCTGTCTATGTCGCGATTCCTCGGCCTGCATCTCCTCGAAGCTGCGGGCCGTGGCTGGAAATTTCTCGCGCAGTCCCTCGGCGAAGTCTCCATAAACGCGGCTGTCTTCCTCTTCCAGCTGAATCGCCAGCGCCAGAATTTCGCGCTCGCTGAGCTCGCCGAAACTTTTTTTGGCCATGATCGCTGCTCCTCTGGCACTCCCGCTTCCTCGAATTATAAGGTTAGGTTTAAGCGTAGCGCCGGGTTCTTTAGCCCGGCATCTTTTGCTTTCGACGCGATCGGTCTGGTTCAGTGTTTGACGCCTGGTGGTTCAACGGAGGTAGGATTATAGTGTCCCGCGATTACAAGGAGCTGAATCGTGAAAACGCTGAAGCGCACGCGAAGACTCTCGCGCCGCGGCTTTCTCAAGGGCAGCGCTGCGACCGTCGCTGCCATTGCCGCAACCCACGGCAGCGCGCTCGCGCAGGAACCTCACGCGCCGGAACCGGGCGAGCTGACGCCCCAAGAAATTCGAGCGCTCGTCATCTTCGCGCGCGACCTTTTCCCGCACGACCGGCTTGACGATTCCTACTACGAACGCGCAGTAGAGCCTCTCGAGGATGAAGCTGTGAAGGACGGCCACACCCGCCAAATTCTCGTCTTCGGAATCGGCTGGCTCGACGGGTCAGCCAAGCGAATGGCCGGAGCGCCTTATGCGGAAGTTGTCGACGAGCAAAAGCGCATCGCTGTCATCACGCGCCTGCGCGAAGATCAATCCGCGCCGGCGGGCTTTTTCGAGAAGGTGTACAACACCACCATCGTCTCCCTCTACAATCAGCCGGAAGTCTGGCCGAAATTCGGATATGAAGGCCCATCCTCCGCGAAGGGTGGCTATTTGCACCGCGGATTCAACGATTTGACCTGGCTCTGAGGACCCTATGCCCGCGAAATTCGATCTCAACGATTCATCCCTGGTCGTCATCATCGGCTCGGGCGCCGGAGGCGGCACGCTCGCCAACGAACTTGCTCAAAAGGGGATTTCCGCCGTGGTGCTCGAGGCCGGGAAGCGCATCGAGATCACGGATTTTCGCAACGACGAAGACGGCATGTTCGCGCTCTTCACCTGGCTCGATCCGCGCACCGCATCCGGCTCGTGGTACGTCGGGCAGACTTCTCCCGATCTTCCGGCATGGATTTGCAAGCTCGTCGGAGGCACGACTGTTCATTGGGGCGCCTGCGCGCTGCGTTTTCAAGAGCACGAATTCAAAACGCGCACGCGCTACGGAGGCATTGATGGCGCGAATCTCCTCGATTGGCCCGTCGACCTGAGAGAGATGGAGCCGTATTACGACCGCGCCGAATTGAAGATGGGTGTCACCGGCAGGCACGGCATCCCACGCCTGCCCGTCAGCAATCACGGGAAGGTGCTCTTCGCCGGCGCGAAGAAAATGGGTTACACCCAATTCATGACCACCAACATGGCCATCAACTCCGTTCCCCGCGATGGCCGCGCGTCCTGCCAGCAGACCGGGTTTTGCGTTCAGGGCTGCACATTTGGCGCGAAGTGGTCGACGCTCTATACCGAAATTCCTCGCGCCGAAGCCACGGGCAAAACGGAAGTTCGCCCGGAATCGCAGGTTCTCCACATCGAGCACGACAAATCCGGCAAAGTCACCGGCGTCGTTTATGCGGACAAGACCGGCGCCATGCAGCGGCAAAAAGCGCGCCTCGTTTGCGTCGCTGGAAACGCGATCGAAACGCCTCGGCTCTTGCTCAACTCCTCGTCGAGCATGTTTCCACAGGGCCTCGCGAATTCGTCTGGTCAGGTCGGCCGCAATTACATGAAGCACATGACTTCAACCGTTTTCGCCATTTTCGATAAGCCCGTTCACATGTACCGCGGCACGGCGCAATCGGGAATCGTCATGGACGAGGCCCGGCTCGACACGAAACGCGGCTTCGTCGGCGGCTATCAAATGGAGCTGTTGCCCCAAGGCCTGCCGAGCTTCGCGCAAAACATCGTTCCGGGCGCGTGGGGTCGCGATCGTGCCTCCATCATCGATAATTACGTGAATATCGCCGGCGTCTGGCTCATTGGCGAAGACCTGGCGCGCGAAACCAACCGCGTCACCCTGCATCCGAATCGCAAAGACCAATACGGCCTGCCGATTCCCAATGTCCATGTGGACGATCATCCCAACGACCTTGCCATGCAGGAGCACGCGCTCGCGCGGGCCGACGCGCTCTATAAATCCATCGGAGCGAAGCGCACCGTGCATCATCTGCCGTTTCCCTCGACGCACAACATGGGCACGTGCCGCATGTCCGAGAATCCGCGCGACGGCGTCGTGAATCGCTGGGGGCAAACGCACGACATCAAGAACTTATTCGTTTCGGATGGGAGCCAGTTCACGTCGAGCGGAGGGGAAAACCCGACCCTGACCATTGTCGCGCTGGCCATTCGCCAGGCCGAGTGCATCGCCGATCAGATGTCCAAATCGGTGATCTGAGGATGTGGCTTACAAGCCGGCCTTTGAATCTTTCGTCATGTACGGAGCGATGCGTTCTGCAAGCGGCTGGCCGGGATCTTCGCCGACAAAGCGCTGAACCTCGTGGCCGCTCTCGTCCATCAGGATGAAAGTCGGAATCGCGCTGACGCCGTATTGGTGCGACATTTGGCCCTGTGGGTCGTACTCGACGTCCCAATTCATTCCATTTTCCGAGGCAAAGCTGCGCCCGGTATTTTCGTTTTTGTCCTCATTCACGCTGACGACTTCCAGTTGATCGCCGCTGTAGGCTCGTTGCAGATTTTTCAAATCAGGGATCGACTGCCGGCACGGCCCGCACCACGACGCCCAGAAATCGAGCAGCTTCATTTTGCTGCTGCCCGATGAAGAGTTTCCGCCGGCGTCGGATCCATTTCCGACCACGCTAATTCCTCCGCCGTTCCGGGGAAGATTTTCATCGTTGAAGACCTTCGCCGCTTTGGGCGCGGTCGCCTTATTGGCGCGCACCATCCGCGCCAGATCGCCAAGAGACTGCGGCTGCGCCGCCTGGCTGTCGTCATCCGGGTGATCGGCCAACGATTCGCTCAACGGCTGGCTCTGCGATTGGCTTTGTGACGCAGAGGAACCCGAGTTCTGCGCTGGGCTGTTCGGGAGTGATTCGGCAGTATTTTTTGCAGCGGCGTTTGGCGAAGGCCCCTGCGCGTTCTGCGGCGCAGCCTGGGCGGCGGAAAGACCGGACAGTGCGAGCCATAACGCTCCCGCAGCTAGCGTGGATAGCATTCCCCGGGTCGAGAACATGAGCGCCTCCAGGATTGAGCGTTCCTTCCAGATTGGAGGCGTCTACCGATCCCGCCAATGGTACGACCGGTACATGTTCCTGATTGCGCATACTCGCGCTTCGCCATTCGTCGCCCTCGGCCGGGAAAGCTCGAACAGGGAGGCCGCTGCCGTTCATTTGTCTTACACCTACGGGACTGCGCGCTTGACAAACTGTAGGGTGTAGCTTAATTTCGATAGCGTTATGAACCTGCTGCGGGCGCATCACGGCCACCATCATCACGCGAACCCGTGCCCGCGGCGGTGTGGCTAGTTCGAGCAACAGGAACTGCACTCATCGGCCCGCTGGCGCGGCAAGCGCCAGCGGGCTTTTTGTTTCTACGGAGAACTCTATGGAACTCGATTTCGAAAAAGAGGGCGGCCTGATCCCGGCGATCGTGCAGGACGCCGGCAATGGCGAAATTCTCATGCTCGGATTCATGAACCGCGAAGCTCTGGATAGGACCCAGAAGACGGGCTTTGTGACGTTCTTCAGCCGCTCGCGCAAGAAACTTTGGACCAAGGGGGAAACGAGCGGTCAGAAACTCCTGCTCCGCGAATTGCGCGTCGACTGCGATTTGGACGCGCTACTCGTGCGCGCAGAGCTCGAAGGCGGCGCCGCCTGCCACGAAGGCTATCGAAGTTGTTTTTTTCGCCGGCTCGACCGTGAAGGAAACGCGACCGTCGTCGCTGATCGGGTGATCGCGCCCGAAGAACTTTACGGCAAACCTGCAGAGAAGGGATCGAAACAATGAGCGGCTTGAAACTCGGCATTCCCAAAGGCAGCTTGCAGGAGTCGACGATTGAGCTTTTCGCCAAAGCCGGCTGGCGCCTTTCCGTGAATTCGCGCAGCTATTATCCCGGCATCGACGATCCCGATATCGAATGCATGATGGTCCGCGCGCAGGAAATGGCCCGGTATGTCGAGAATGGCGCGCTCGATGCCGGCCTCACTGGGAAGGACTGGATTCAGGAGACGGGCGCCGATGTACAGGAAGTCTCGGAGCTTGTGTACTCGAAAACGGGTTTGGGCCGCGTGCGCTGGGTGCTCGCCGTCGCCGAAGATTCGAATATTCAGAGCGTGCGCGATCTGGAAGGTAAAGTGATTGCGACCGAAGCAGTGAAAATGACGGAGAAATATCTCGCGCGAAATGGCGTGAAAGCGCGCGTTGAGTTTTCCTGGGGTGCGACGGAGGTGAAAGTGCCACAGCTCGCCGACGCCATCGTGGAAGTGACGGAAACGGGTTCGTCTCTGCGAGCGAATCACCTCCGCGTGGTTGATACCTTACTCGAATCCGCGACGTGCTTCATCGCCAATCGCGCTGCATGGAAGGATTCCTGGAAACGCGAAAAAATCGAGAACATCGTGCTACTGCTCGATGGCGCGATCAAAGCGTACAACCGCGTCGGCTTGATGATGAATGTTCGCCGCGAGGATCTCGACAAAGTGCTGGCCGCATTACCGGCACTGCGCAATCCGACGGTCGCGCAATTGAGCGATCCCAATTGGGTCGCAATCAATACCATCATCGAAGAAAAAACGGTGCGGGCGCTCATCCCAAAACTAAAAGCGGCGCGAGCGGAAGGCATTGTTGAATATCCGCTGAATAAGGTCGTCTACTGATGCGCGTTCTCCGGCTCACCAGCGCCGTCGAAGAAAAGGTGCTTGCGTCCCGCCGCGCGAGCAGCCGGGATGCCGAAGGTATCGCCGCTCGCATCGTCGAAGATGTGCGTCGGCGCGGAGATGAAGCGCTTTTTGCGTGGACTAAGAAGCTCGACCGTATGGCATTAACGGCTCGTGACATCTGGGTTTCGGGGGCGGAATTCGCTGCGGCCCGCAAGCGAGTCTCGAAAGAGTTCGTTGCCGCGATCGATCACGCCGCGCGCAATATCCGAGCTGTCGCGCGGCGTCAAAAGCCGCAGGAATGGACGATCGAAGTCGAGCCAGGCGTCCATGCGGGCCAGATCGTGCGGCCGATCGATTCGATTGGCTGTTATTTGCCGGGCGGCCGATTCTCTCTAGTTTCAACACTGCTCATGACAGTGATTCCAGCGCAGGAAGCGGGCGTGCGCGAAATCACCGTGACTAGCCCGCAGCCCGGCGCGGCATTGCTCGCCGCGGCGGAACGCTTGGGCGTAAAACGCGTCGCTCGGGTCGGCGGAGCACAAGCTATTGCGGCGCTCGCTTACGGCACGCGCTCGATTCCGCGCGTCGACAAAATTTGTGGACCGGGCAATCGCTTCGTCACCGCTGCGAAAAAGCTTGTGAGCAACGACTGCGCCATCGACATGCTCGCCGGTCCCACCGAAGCTCTCGTTTTTGCCACGCGCGGCAATGCGAAATTCATCGCCGCCGA
>Ga0335078_10003389_pt1 | contig 23759 bp, 25 predicted proteins | sample Lox_Sample_32_FD_206711 | JGI IMG/M metagenome (GOLD analysis project Ga0335078, IMG submission 206711) | Soil microbial communities from Loxahatchee National Wildlife Refuge, Florida, United States - Lox_Sample_3.2 | ecosystem: Environmental > Terrestrial > Soil > Wetlands | place: USA... | reverse complement strand
CAGCAGGGTCAGCTCAATGGACCTCTCGTCGATCCCCCTCCTCACCCTCCCCACCACCACGCTCATCCCGGGGACGCTTCCGGCCATCCTGTCGAGGCGCGGCTGCGGCCTGTCGTTCTCTTTTCTAACGATTATCGGCTGGTCCGGCGCCGTCGGGAGCTCCAACCTCTGGGGCTCACCCCTGAACCTGGAGAGCGACCTCTCCGCCGCGGCGGGGTCGATGGCCTTCGCCGTCTCCGCGTACAGCGTCTCCATGTGCCCGTCGATGACCGCGACCCTGTTGCACGATATCCCCATCGCGAGGTTGTTCGGCCTGATTGCCCCGTTAGCGTACTTCCCCAGTATCTTCTTTGCCTCTGCGGCGACCTTCTCCTCCTCGTTCTTGATGTAGGGGATCACGTTCTCCTGTATCGAGAGGGAGGGAACGCCGGGGAACCCGGCCCCCGAGAGGGCCTGCATGGTCGTCACTATCGCCTTGTTCGCCCCAAAGTCGTCGATCAGCGGCCTGAGGACCATCGAGAGACCAGTCCCGGTGCAGTTGGGCGTGGTCGCCAGGGCGCCCTTCCAGCCCCTCTTCCTCTTCTGCGCGTCGAGGAGCTTCAGGTGCTCGGCGTTGACCTCCGGGATCATCAGAGGCACGTCGGGATCCATCCTGTGCGCGCTCGCCTCGCTTACCACAGTGTATCCCGCCTCGGCGAACTTGACCTCGACCTCCGCCGCCACCTCGGAGGGGAGGGCCGAGAACACCACGTCACAGCCCTTCGCCGATTCCGGCTTCGCCTGCCTGACGACCTTGCCCGCCAGCTCGGGGTCTATCGGGTCGGAGAAGAGCCAGTGGACCGCGTCCCCGTACCTCTTCCCCGCCGACTCGCCGCCCATCAGGGCCTCTAGCCGGATGTACGGGTGCCTCGGCAGCATGTTGATGTACCGCTGCCCCACTGCGCCCGTCGCGCCTAGGAGCGCCGCCCTCACCTCTTTTCTTCTGCTCATCGCGAGACCTGGCCTCCATCGCCCTCCGGGCCCATCATCGTCTCCTTGACCAGGGCGAAAGCCCTGGGCGCCTGCTCCGCCGAGACGAAAACCCGCACCGACGAGAGTATCGTCACCACGCCGTAGAGGTTGATCGACGACTCTGCGAGCGGAGCGGTGATCCTCTGGACGACCCCCTTCTCTGTCTCCAGGGCCGCTCCCTTGACCGTGATCATCGAGAGCTTCGGGAACTCCGAAACGGCCTTGCCTATCTTCTCCTCCACCAGGACACTGTGCACCGCGTCTAGGATGTTCCTACCTCCTCCCACGTAGAAGATGGCCGAGTTGGCCTCGAGCGAGAGGGCAAGTAGGTCCCCGTGGGCGTCCTTCACCGCACGGACAGCCCTGATTATCGACTCCGCCTTCTGCGGGTTGAGCCCTACGAATGTGATCATCGAGACCCCCTCTCCCAGGATCTCCACCTGGACCGGAGAGAGCTCTCCCTTGATCACCGTCCCAGAGTCCAGCCTCTCAAGGCTCGTCACCCTGATGCGGAGCCCCGAAGACTGGTACCTCAGCGCCTTTACGTGGAGGAACTTCGCCCCTCCTGCCGCTAGCAACTCAGCCTCCTCGCCGTTGAGGCTCTCGATGAACTGCGGGTTCGTCACCTTGTTCGGGTCGCTCGAGTAGACGCCCTCGACGTCCTTGACCAGTATCACCTCGCTCGCGCCGAGGCAGTTCCCGAGGAGCACGGCGGTGGTGTCGCTCCCGCCCCTCCCGAGGGTGGTCGTCTTCCCTCCCCTAGTCTTGCCGAGGAACCCGCAGACCACGGGGATCTTCCCGGACGATAGCAGCGGGACCAGCAGCTGCTGAGTCCTTGCCCTGCTCTCCTCGACAAGAGGGTTGGCGTCGAGGTGCTTGTCGTCGGTGATAACAGGCCAATACGGGGTGTCGGGGTCGACCACCACCGAGTTGAGCCCGAAAGAGGCCAGCGCCGCCGCTACCAGCCTCGCGCTGGTCTTCTCGCCGGAAGAGAGCAGCTCGTCCAAGAGGTGGGGCGCGATCTCGGGGTTCTCCCTCTTGGAGAGGGCCATGATCTGGTCTGTGACGCCCTTCATCGCTGAGACGACGGCGACGACTCCCAGCCCCCTGCCCGTGGTCTCCTTGATGAGGGAGGCCACCTGGTCGATGGCCTTCTCGTCCTCGAGGACTGACCCGCCGAACTTTACCACGACGGTCTGTAGCATCCTAGTTGTGCTCACCTTGCAACACGCTCCAGAAGATTCTCGCGAAGGAAACTAGAGCGCGAGCTAGTAGCGAAAACCAAAGATGGGCTTCCCGTAGGCGAGCGTCCCATAAAGTGAACCGCCTCTTCGAAGCACCATCTTTCTCTGTTTCCGGCAAAAGTTTGACGATATTTATGCGTTGCTCACGCGGGATGGAACGGGAACCTGTGTTGGTGTTCCTGAAACGATTATACTCGCGAAGCGGGCTTGAGAGAGGAACCGAAGCTTGGTCCGACCACTGAAGCCAGGGGCGAGGAGGGTCGGCCTAGCCCCGATACTCGCGACCATCATGGTGGTTTCGCTGACCCTCATCTGCTCGGTCGTGGTCGGTGGGTTCGTCTTCGGGGTAATCGGGACGGGGGCGAATACCGCCCGGGTCCAGGTAATCGGGTCGATGATCCAATCCTACCTTGGGATAGACGGGAGCACCTTCTTCGTCATCTGCGCTTCCAACCTTGGAAACGCAGACGGCGCGGGCTTCGTCCAGCTCTACAACTCCGGGACCGCCGGTGCGGCGGCCAACACCCTGCTCATCATCTACGACGGCGTGACGATCACAGCCGACCTTGGGCCTGGGTGCAATGTCCTGCCCGAGAGCACGGTGTACATCTTGATTCTGTCTCTGCCCTACGAAGTCCCTCAAGGAACCCAGTACAGCGGGTACGTCTCCATGAGCAACGGGGCCGAGGTGCTCTTGGCGGGCAGCTTCCTATGACCGGCCGGCTGGGCTCAGTCTACGCCGCCGCCACGAGTCTTCTCTTGGACCTGAGCAGGTAGAGCAACGGAAGAACTGCCACGACCAAGAGCACTGGGCTCCCCCCGAACTGCGGGACTCCCGTCGTTGCGTTCTGGAACGAGATCTCAAACGTCGACGGCTGGAACGGGGACTTGAGCAGGATACCAGGCACGTTGCACCCCGTGGTCTGGAGCAGCGCGGTCACTGTGGGGTTGCCGCAGGGCGCTGTCAGCTGGCTGACGATGGCCGTCAGCAGGAGGTCGACCGCGACGAAGTAGGTCGTACCGCTCCCGATGCGGACGGTGAAGGTTCCGGTGCTGTAGGTGGAGCCCGTCCCGTCCCAGAGCGGGTTGTATGTGGGGGCCACGAGGTTCCCGTCGGTGTGGACCTGTGGTGTCGTCCCGACCAGGGTCGCGGTGCTGAACGACGACGAGGTCGAATTGTAGAGCGCGTAGTAGTCTCCGTATATCTGGTTGTCCGTGATCGTGATTGTGAGTGTGGCTGGACCGGTCAGGGCGTACTCCCCGGTAGAGACGCTATTCGAGAGGACGCCGACGCTGTTCGAGTACAGCACAGAGTGGGCCAGCTCGCCAGGCAGCGACTCGGTGAACGGCGGGGTCACGGGGACGATGGTCTCCGCGGCGCTCGCCTGAAACGCCGTGCCCACTGAAACCAGCAAGAGCGCGGCTGAGAGGAGCAGAACGGCGCGGATTTCGGGCGAGGCTTTCGCTCTTCCCACTTTGAGAAACAGAAAATACACACAGTTTACCGTATATATGCCGCGTGAAGTCTAACGAGATGAGTGTGGACCCCAAATTCATCATTTCATACTTTCAGCGTGTCCGCCCGGCCCGACCAGGAGCAAGGGCTGCCCAAAGAGGAGATTTTTTGAAATTGATTGAGAAAAGAGGTAGATTCCCGCCAACATATTAAATAGTCCGGCATGAGGACCAAACCTCGCGGCCGGGTGGAGTGTAGGGTTGGCATTGACTGTCGCGTTTACACCAATCGCCGGTGTGCTTCTAGGGGCTTCTGTGCTGCTGGGCCTCTCGTTCTTCGTCTATGGCATCAACACCCTGCACCTGACGAGACGGGCGAGAGAGTACCGCCAGCCGACGCAAGGTCGGCTCGCTTCGAGGCCGCCCGTGGCAGTCCACCTTCCTGTCTACAACGAGTTCTACGTCGCCGAGAGGCTCATCGGTGCCTGCGCCAAGATGGCCGACCGATACGGAAGGAGCCTCGTCCGAATTTGCGTGATCGACGATTCTGACGACGAGACTCGCGAGAAGCTCGACTCGGTCTCGAAGGGATACCTCGACCAGGGCTACAAGGTCGAGGTCTTTCGCAGGGGGACGCGGGCCGGCTTCAAAGCAGGAGCGCTCCAGGCCGCCCTTGAAAGGACTCCTGAGCCTTTCGTCGCAGTCTTCGACGCCGACTTCGCACCGACCGAGGACTTCCTCGACAAGACCGTACCGTTCATGCTCGAGGACGAAAAAGTGGGGTTCGTGCAGTGCCGGTGGACCCATTTCGACAGGGGGTACAACGTGGTCACCGAGACCATAGCGATCGGCATCGACGCGCACTTCCTCCTGGAGCAGGCGGGGAGATGGTCGAGCGGCTACATGATGAACTTCAACGGGAGCGCAGGCCTACTCCGCACCTCGGCGATGGTCGCCGCTGGGGGATGGAATTCCGACACCCTGGCCGAAGACCTCGACATGAGCTACAGGATGCAGCTCTCGGGCTTCAAGCCTGTCTACCTCAAGGACGTCACGGTACCCGCAGAGCTCCCTCCAACGATCACCGGCCTCAAGCGACAGCAGGGCAGGTGGGCGAGGGGTTCAATCCAGACCGCCAAGAAGGTCTGGCCGCGCGTCTTCTCGTCGACGAAGCTCTCGCTCAGGCAGAAGTTCGAGGCCTTCGTCCACCTGACCTACTACCTTGTCCATCCGCTCATGGTCGCTTCATTCGCGCTGACCGTCCTCGCCACCTTCCTCAACATCAACGTCTTCGCCTACGCCTTCACGGTCAACGTGCTCAACCCCGGGGCGGTGTTCGGCGGGCCCCTCCTCGTCGGCCTCGAGGTGACCCCTTGGCTGGTCTTCATCCTGATGGTGGTCATCTCGACCATCTCAGTCCTCTACTATTGCATAGAGGCGGTCCGGACCCAGCACCTGGGGCTCCTGAGCAACGTGAGGCAGATCCTCCTCCTCGTGGTAATCGGATACGGCATCAGCGTGAGCAACTCGGTCAGCGTCCTCTCAGGTCTCTTCTCCAGCCAGACGGGGGTCTTCCTCCGCACCCCAAAGTACGCGATCATGAGCAAGGACGGCACCTGGAGAGAGAAAAAGTACCAGCTCGCCCTCAACAGAGTCACCATCTTCGAGGCCATCGCCTCGGCCGTGGGGGTGCTCGCTCTGGTCTACGCCGCGGCCACGGGCAACTTTGGGATCTTTCCCATCCTCGCCATTTACGTCGCCGGGTATCTCCTCGTCCTCCTCCTCACGCTGTCGCAGTCCGTCTCCAAGCAGCTCGCCGCGTGACCGAGCCCTCTCCCGCCTAGCAGCCCGGCCCGTCCCGACAGCCGCCCCTCGCGCCTGATTATCAGGACTACGAACGCGATTATCCACGGGATGAATATCAGCTCGCCAGCGACCGAGTGGAAAGCCTGGAACGCCTTCGGGTCCGTTATGTTGCTCATCGCGTAGACGGCGAGCGCCGCGAGCCTAACCACGTTGACGAGGAACGACCCCACCGCCCCGACGAGCATGTAGAGGGTCCCCCTCGCCCAGCCCGTCCCGACCTTTACGCACACCGCCAGCACCACGAGGAGCCCGATGACAATGCCGTCCAGCCCCGCCGAAGGCCAGAAGACCTGGAGGTTCATCGAGCCGACGTTGTTCCGGAGCATCAATATGTTCCCCTGGGCGTGCGCCGCCCCGGGCGCGAACAGGTCTAGAGACCAGGCGACCATCTGGAGGGCGGGGGGGACCACGTACCCGAACGGGCCCAGGGAGTTGAACGGGAGGATGACGTCGATGAAGAGGAAGGAGGCCATCCCGGCCGTGTAGATCAGAGGGGTGATGGTCCTCGACCCTCTGTCCAGGAGGAGCAGGGCGGCGAGGAAGGTCGAGGTCACCGCGTAGTCGATGCCCCAGACCCAGCTGTACTGAACTATCTCCGGGTCGACGCCCAGCGCCGTCCCGGCCGAGACGACGGAGTTGAAGACCGCCGGCTGGGCGTACGCGAAATAGTAGGCGGCAGAGAGGGCGACGACAGCCCAAGCCGCGACCGCCTTCCTTCCCTCCAGCGGGACGAGCGACCTCCTCCCCATCTCGAGGAGGACGAGCGGGACGACAGCCAGCACGGCCGACCTGCCCTGGTTCCAGGACATCGTGAAGCTGACTGGGTCGGCAAGGAACGCCGCCAGCACAACCAGGGCGAAGTAGGCGAGGTAGGGCGGGTTCCGGAGGGAACTGCGGTCCATCTCCTGAAAACCTTCGTCTCGACCGCGGCCCCTCCGCATTATTAATATGCGCCGGGTCGGGAAGCCAATGGGTGCTGATGCGGTGAGCGTTGACGGCTGGAAGGGCAGGGACGTCATCAGCATCCTGGACTTTACCCGGCAAGACCTCGAATCTCTCTTCGACCAAGCCGACCAGTTCGTCGGCCCCCCGAGGCCCCGCAAGGACCTCGCCGACAGGATAGTCGCCACCGCCTTCTTCGAGCCGAGCACCAGAACCAGGCTGAGCTTCACCACCGCCGCCCTGAGGTTGGGCGCCAAGGTGATCGACCTCTCCCCCGACGTCTCCTCGGTCCTGAAGGGCGAGAGCCTCGCCGACACGACGAGGATGCTCGAGGGCTACTCCGACCTCATTGTGATGAGGCACCCCTCCGAGGGCGCGGCCCTTCTCGCTGCCGAGCTGAGCTCCGTCCCCGTGATAAACGGCGGCGACGGGTCCCAGCACCACCCCACCCAGGCGATGCTCGACCTCTTCACAGTGAGGAGGCTCAAGGGCAGGATAAGCGGGCTGACCTACGCCGTCCTCGGTGACAACAGGTACGCCAGGAGCGCCACGTCGTTCCTCTACGGCCTGACCAAGTTCAAGCCAAAGATGGTCTACGTCGTCTCCCCCGAGACGCTCCGCCCCCGCGACGAGATAACCAAGAAGCTCAGGGGCCTGGGAATGAGGTTCGAAGTAAGGTCGGACATCGAGCAGGTGATCGGCAGGGCTGACGTCCTCTACCTCACGAGGATCCAGAAGGAGAGGTTCCCCGACCCGAACGAGTACGAGAAGGTCAAGGGTAGCTACAAGCTGACCAAGGACGTCCTCTCCAGGGGCAAGGGCAGCCTGATAGTCCTCCACCCACTCCCGAGGTCGACCGAGCTCCCGTACGACATCGACTCGACGAGGGCGGCCGCCTACGTGGAGCAAGCGCACCTAGGGGTGCCGCTCAGGATGGCGCTCCTCCTGAAGACAGTGGGAGGCAGGCAATAGTGGGCATCGTGGTGACGAGGAAGGCGCCCCCGCCCGAGAGCGACAACCAGACGCAGATGCTGGTGAGGAAGATCCCCGACGGGAGCGTCATCGACCACGTGGCGGCGGGCAAGGCTCTCTCTGTCCTGAGGCTCCTGGGCAACCCGCAAGAGAAGGGGCTGGTCATCGCCCTCGTGATGAACGTGAGCAGCTCCAAGATGGGCAGGAAGGACATAGTCAAGGTCGAGGGGATGGAGATATCTCCGGAGCAGATCCAAAGGCTCGCCCTCATCGCCCCTCGGGCGAGCGTCAACATAGTCCGGGCCTACAAGGTCGTCGCCAAGAAGAACGCGGTCCCCCCTCGGACCCTCCACGGGATACTGAGCTGCACCGCCCCCACGTGCGTCTCAGTTAGGGAGAAGGACTCCGCGCCATCTATATTCTTCATCTCCGGGAGGTCGCCTCTCCGGTACCGCTGCAAGTACTGCGGCAGGGAACTCTCAGAGAAGGAGATATCCCAGCAGCTCGGCTGAGGGAAACAGATGAAGACGCGAGTTTTCACCACGGGGGTCGTCCTCAAGGGCAAGAAGCTCCTCATCCTCAAGCGGAAGGAGGACGACGACACCTACCCGGGCGTGTGGGACTGCGTCGGGGGCCACTTTGAGGAGGGCGAGTCGGCCGAGCAGTGCATGCTGAGGGAGGCGAGGGAGGAGGCGGGCCAGGCCATGAAGATAGTGAAGGGCGGCCCCCTCATCGAGTACCTGGACGCATACGGGCGGGCGGTCGCCGTCCCTTTCATCCTGAGGCCGGACCCGAGAAGGAAGGTGGTGCCCACCGAGCACTCCGAGTTCAGGTGGGTCGCCCTCAAGAGCCTCAAGGACTATGAGATAGTCCCGGACCTCGCCGAGGCGCTCCGCCTCTTCGGCCTGGCGCGCGGGAAGCTCAAGGTAGCAGCTTGAAGTCCTCTGATCTGACCTCCCTCTCCCTGTACAGGGACCAGAAGTAGTAGATGTTCAGGGCCCAGAAGACCATCGCGGCCAGGAAAAGACCTGCGTTCCTCTCGGGGGCGATCGCGTTGATTATGTTGGTCTCTATGGTCTGAGCCTGCGGATAGACCGGCGTGATGTACCTGATCAGGGCGATGTCGTTGATGACGTGGAACGTCAGGACGGCGGCGAGGGAGGCGAGCAGGAGCCGCACCCTCTGGGGGCTCCAGAGCGCGATGTCTATCAGGGCGAAGGCGAACAGGTAGACCGAGTACTGCTCGTTGACCTGTCCCCTCAGCAGGAGGAACGCGAGGGTGACCAAGATGAGCGTGTGGACCATGCCCCGCTCCGTGTCCCACCCGAACCACCTGTACCCCAGGTAGGTCGCCACCGCAACGGCAGCCACCCAGATGTAGCCCGCCCAAGCGAAGAAGTTGAGGCTGGAGTCGGGCAGCAACCCTACGTAGTTCCAGTAGAAGACCAGCTCCCACATCGACAGCGACAGCCTCCCCGTCGCCAGGGTGCTCTGCAGCGTCGTCCCCACCACGGAGAATTGCCAGCCCTCGAGGGTGACGATGACGAGGCTGGCGACTATCGGTATCCCAAGCGCGAGGGCCAGGCTCCTGACAGGCCTCGGCCCCCAAGACAGGGGGACGGTGAATATCAGGGGTATCGACTTGGCGAAGGTCGCCATCCCAGCCCAGAACCCGCGGTATGTCCCCGGCCGGGCCATCAGCGCGAAGACGATGAAGAGCATTGGGATGGCGTCGAACATCCCCCAGATCCCGGTGAGGATGATGTTGAACGGGGAGAAGAGCCAGAACTTCAGCACGAAGGAGGCCTTGTCCGACCCCCTCCTCTCGACGTACCTGAACAGGAAGTAGGCGAGTAGGATGTCGCATATGATGATGGGCTGCTTGATCATGAAGTAGTAGAGGAAGGGCGTCGGCGACCCGAGGAGGGCGAAGAGGTCGTAGATCCCCGCGAGGAGGAGCGGCCAGAACGGGAGGTAGGCTATCGCCGGGTTCCCTCCAGGGAAGTAAGCGTTCGCGAAGCTCAGGCCAGGCGCGGCGGGCATGGAGGCGTAGGGGGTGACCCCCCTCGCCACCCAGTACCCCGTCCTGACCCAGAGCTCAAAGTCGTAGGGGTGGCCCGTCCAGAAGCTGAACACCTCCCTGGCCAGGAGCCCCAACAGGAGAAGGTAGCGCGTCTTGATGACCCTTCCCTCCTTGTTCGTCCTCAGTCCTGCGAGCCTACTTATCGCTTCGGGCCCCGCAAACCCTTAACTCTCCGCCAGGCTCCTTCTGTCCAGCCTCATTGCCCAGCGGCGAGTACCTCAGGCTCCGCACAATCGGCAGGAAGACGGGAAAACCGCACGACGTCATCGTCCGCTTCCTGACGGTGGGAGGGAAGATAGTCGTCTTCCCCCAGAGCGCGGGTCGCCAGGACTGGGTCGCCAACCTCGAGGCCAACCCAAAGGCGGAGGCCTTCAGCACCGACTTCTCCGTCGAGGGGACTGCGAAGGTCAAAGAGGTCTCCGGGCTCAAGGACCCCCTCCTCTCCGCCTTCACAAGGAAGTACGGGGAGAGGGACGTCAGGAAGAGGTACTGGGGACAGCGGCGCTACGTCGAGATAGAGATCACATCCAAGTCCGCGTCGCTCAACTACGCCCAGCTCGTCTACGCCGAGCTCGAGGCGGCCTTCGACGGGGTGGCAGAGAACTACGACCACCACATAATGGACAACGAGATGAACCTCTGGCTGAGGAACAGGTCGGTCGCCCTGCTCAAGCGCCTCTTCGGCCCCGGGGACACCGTCCTCGAGATAGGCTGCGGGACGGGGACCGAGACCCTCGCCCTCGCCGAGCACGGCACCTCGATGATAGCTACGGACATCTCCTCCAAGATGCTCGATGTCCTCTGGAGGAAGGCGGGCGACGCCAACCTCCGCGGCAGGGTGAGGACCGTCCAGGCGAGGCCGTACGAACTCCGCCAGAAGCTCGCGGAGGCCGGGATAGCGCGGATCGACGGGGCGTATTCGACGTACGGCGCGATCAACACCGACCCCTTCCTGCCGCAGCTCTTCAAGGACCTCGCGGCCATGATAAGGCCTGGCGGCCACCTCGTCCTCGGGGTCTGGAACAGGTACTGCCTCTACGAGATATTGGGATACTCCATCAGGGCCAAGCCGAGCCTCGCCTTCGCGCGGTTCAGGAACCCCGTCCCGGTCGGCAAGTCGAGGTTCTGCGTCGCCTCCAACGCCTACGACGTCCGCTCGATCACGTCGTTGATGGACGGCGACCTCGTCCTCAGGGAGGTCCACGGCGTCGAGATCTTCCTTCCGCCGTCCAACCTCGTCCACTACCTCCCTCCCCGACCGCTCGTCAGCGCTCTCAAGAGGCTCGACGTCGCGCTCGAGACCCTATACCCTTGGAACAGGCTCGGCGACCACTTCCTCGCGGTCTTCCAGCGCCGCCCTACTTCCTGACCCGGTACCTCAGGAAGAGGAGCGGCTTCAGGAACCATGCCCTCGAGGACAGGACGTCCACCTTGGAGAGGGCAGGGACCCGGTCGAGCGTCCTCCCCAGCCGGTTGTCGAACGCGCCGGTCCCGCGCACCTCCACTAGCGCCAGGCGCGGGTCCCGATAGTCCTCGAACGACTGGACGTACGATACGTGGTTCGGCCCGGCGACGTACGCCATCCTCCCGCCCCGAGGGCCTCGGGGCGCCCTGTTCGGGTTCGCTATCCCCATTATCACGGTCCCACCCGGGCGGGCTACCCTCACGACTTCGTCGAGGACGAGCCGCGGCTCCCGGACGTGGTGGAGGACGCGCACCGCCAGGACCAGGTCGAACGAGTCGTCGGCGAAGGGGAGGACCCGGATGTCCGACCTGAGGAGCATCGCCTTCCTGAGCCTCCTGCCCACGCTCCTCAGGGAGTTGAAGGCGAAGTCCACCATCACGAGCGTCTCGACCCTCGGCTCGAGGACAGAGGTCAGCCTCCCGAAACCCCCGCCGAGCTCCAGGCAGTCCCGCGCGCCTCCCAGCATAGAGATGACCGTCTCCTTCTCCGCCCTGTCCTCGATCGTCCGCCCCCTCCACTGGGCGGCGTAGTCGTAGTTCTCATAGTCGGGGATTTCTCCCCCCGCCTCCCCGCTCATCCTGGCCACGACCCGAGACGCCGCGGCCCTCAGGCCTTGGACTCGAGGTCCCCGTACATGTTCCTCAGGCGCCTGTACCTTGTCGACTCTTGGATGAAGTGCCCTTTGCCGATCCTCGTTGCGAATATCGACGACGGGGAGGACGCCTTCATCAGGCTCCTGTTGCGCGCCCAAGACTTCATCCGTAGGAACGACCCCAGAGTGACGTAGAGGAACGAGTTCAGGACGGACGACCCCCGGCGCCGATGGGTCTTCGCCTCCTCGCCGCCGGTCTCCGTCTCTCTAAGCCTCATACCGTAGAGGACCGGGAAATATCCCTCCATCCACTTGGCCTCGGAGAGGAGGGCGTGTAGGGCGACCTTCCCGCCTATCACCTTGGCCGTGAGAGCGTCCCTCGCGAAGATAGGCGGCTGCTTGGCCCTGAACGCCCCGGTCGCCCACGCTTCGTCCATGATGCAGCTGAAGCATATCTCCGGGACCTCCCTGTGCGCCAGCATGTGGATCCTCGCCAGTAAGAGCGCCTTGAGCATGAACGCCCACATGCCGTCGGGCCTCGTGACGCAGAAGAAGTCGATGTCCTCGTGCTCTCCCGCGGAGAGGTAGGCGTTGGCCCCGCTCACCGAAACGATGGACGTCCCGCGCAGCAGCGACGCCCCGAACCTCGACGCCCTCCATAGGTTCTCGACCGCCCTCTCTCTCCTCCTCGACTCCTCCAGGGCGGCCGAGCGGGCGGGCACCTCGGACGACCTCTCCACGACGTACCCAGAGTCGAGGCGGAACCTCGTCCTCAGCCTAGAGTCGGAGAGGAAAGCCGCCTCCACCTCTCGTTCGCTAGCTTCGAGTCCGGCCAGCCTCATCACCTCGCCGAGCGAGATCGCCGCGCCGTTGACCCTGGCTATCTCGCAGAATACCCCTATCTCACGCGCCTGCCTCTCCGAGACGGCCAGGCTCATTCTAACCTTGCTCGTATCTCTTCCAGACCGCGTGCGCCGCGCTCGCGACGAACGTGTCCCAGAGCGCCCCCGAGAGGGCCATCAGCTCCCCGACCGTCGCGACGGGAAGGACCATCGCCCGCTTCGGCCTGCTCGCGAGCATCCTGATGACTATCTTGGCGCTCTGCAGGGGGCTGAAGAACATCATCGTCTCCACAGTCCGAGGGGCCTTGCCCACCAGACGCTTGACCTGGATGTGCCCGAAGAGTATCCTACGTCTCTGCCTGATCAGGTCGACCATCCTCCAAGGCACGTCTATCTGGACGACCGCGTCGGGCTGGAACCCTACCCTGAAGCCTCTCTCGCTTATCCTCCCCGCGATGTACGCCCCGTCGTTCACGACCCCCGGAGGGAGCTCTGGAAGGAGCTCGCTCCTCAATACCATCAGCTCGTCCGTCCCATGGTTGCTCTGCTTCCTCTGGCCCGGGTCCGAGGAGAGAAGGTTGTGGGACGTCCACATCACGTCAAGGACGTCTGAGATCAGCCCCCTCGGCCTCTCGAAGACTGGCCGGCCGGAGATGAACCCAGCCCCCTTGTCCCCCTCTATGTTCTTGAGGAGCGCCATTATGGAGGCATCGTCTACCAGGGCGTCGGCGTTGACGTAGACCAGAAAGTCGCCCTCTGTCTCCCGGAAGACCTCGTTGATCGCGTCCGCCTTGCCTGTCCTCCTCTCGTGCTCTATCAGCTTCATCCTCGGGTCCCGTGCCGCCTGCCTGGCGACGCGGAGCGTGTCCTTGGAGCACTCGCTGGCCACAAGCACCACCTTCTTCATTACGAACCCGGGCGTCTCTATCCCCAGCACGTTAGAGAGGAGCTGCCTGAGCGTCGGCGGTTGGCCCGTCGCGCATATCCCTACAGTGAAGGTGCGGATGCTGGCCTCCTCCATCTGGCCGCTATCCTGCACCACGTCTGTCTTGCTCTTCTGCACGTTTCTCGCTCTCTTCTCCGCGGTCTTACCCAACTGGGTCAAGCCACTAGCGCGATAGTAGGGCCCTCCTTCTGATAAGGGTTTTCTCTGCGGGGCTTACCGTCTGGACGAATCGTATGGTGATTATGCAGCAATGTTGAAAAATCGTTATTATTCTCTCTGCATCCGAACGGGCAAAGGCGTTGAGAAAGATTGAGGCCTAGGCTGCGCAGGTTCCTCATGGGCGTGGGTGCTGGCGCGGTCGCCCTTCTCGTCTCCCTTGTCATCAGGCTGTTCTTCGGGGGCGTCTTCCTCCCCGAGATAGCGGTCGGGGCACTTGTCACCAACACGCCGGGCACGGTGGAGTCCGTCTTGGTGACCAACCTGCAGTACGTCGCAAAGTACTCGGCCCTCACGGGCGCCATCATAGTCAACCTCGTCCTCTACGGGGTGATCGCCTACCTCCTTTCCGGGGTGAGCGGGCGCAAGGAGTACGGCGACCGCGTGGGCATCTACACCTTCTCGGCCTACGGCGTTACCTTCATCCTCACGATAGTCGCCCTGGCCTTCACCCAGGTCCTCAGCTCCCCGCAGCCCCTCCCGACCATAGTCCTGACCATCCTCCCGCCCCAGCTGGCTTTTGGGGTAGTCTTGGTCGCGGGCGAGAAGTTCGCTCCGGCCCAGACTGGCGTGCTCTGCGAGCCGCTCAAACCCCTGGAGTCGAAGGGGGCGAGGAAGCGGAAGTTCGACAGAAAGCGCCGGCTGGTGATACAGGCCGGAGTGGCGACGGCAGTCGCGGCCGCCCTGCTCTACTACGGGGTCGGCCTCCTCTTCCCCAAGCCAGGGGTAAGCAGGGCCGACGCGGTCACGGCCCTGTACCAGCAGGAGGTGACCCCGACCGACCAGTTCTACCGGGTCGACGTCAACATCTTCCCTCCAAGCGTCAGCACGGACGGGTGGACCCTCCCCGTCACCGGGATGGTCTCGAACCCTCTCACCCTGGACTACAACCAGCTCCTCGCCATGGACTCGGTCGAGCAGTACAACACCCTCGAGTGCGTGAGCAACGACGTGGGCGGAGACCTGATTAGCACCGCCAAATGGACGGGCGTCAAGCTCAAGGACGTCCTCTCCCAGGCGCAGGTCAGCCCGGAGGCCACCTATGTCGTCTTCAAGGCCGCCGACGGCTACGACGTGGGCATCCCCATGGCCAAGGCCCTCCTCGACGGGACGATACTCGCCTACCAGATCAACGGCCAGCCGCTCCCGGCCGAGCACGGCTACCCAATCAGGATGATCGTCCCGGGCTACTACGGGATGATGAACTGCAAGTGGGTCACCAGCATCGAGCTGGTCAACGAGACCCACCAGGGCTACTGGCAGGTCAGAGGGTGGGCGAACGAGGCGAGCTACCAGACCGGGTCTTCGATAGTGACCCCCGGGGCCGCCCAGGTCGACGACAGGTTCGGGATAGCCGGCTCCACCTCGGTCCCCGTCGGACTGGTCCCTGTCGCGGGAGTGGCGTTCGCGGGAGACAGGGGGATTTCCAAGGTCGAGGTGAGCACGGACGGTGGGAACACTTGGATCCCAGCGAGCGTCAAGGACCCTCTCTCGCAGTACACCTGGGTCCTCTGGACGGCGGACTGGAACCCGACGTCGACGGGCAACTACTCGATCGCGGTCAGGGCGACGGACGGCACCGGCGCGGTCCAGACCGCCGTGATGAACACGCCATTCCCTTCGGGCGCGACCGGATACCACATTGTCGACGTGGGCGTCACCTCAAGCTGATCGCTGAGACGAGATTGCTTGCTCTAGGCCAGATTCAATACTTAAATAGATATTGAAATATTAGAGCTGCAGCGAGTCAAATGGCAGGAACGAGAACAACCAAGCAAGCAAAGGCCGCGACCTTGAGCGGCAAGAAGCCAGGGGGATTCACGGACGAGGAACGGGCCGCGATGAAGGAGCGAGCCCGAGAGATCAGGGCCGGCGCGGACGAGGCCGACGGAGAAGCCGTCGTGCTGGCGAAGATCGACACGATGCAGGATCCGGACCGCGCCCTGGCGAAGCGGCTCCACGCCTTCATCAAAGCCAACGCCCCGGCACTCTCTTCGAGGCTCTGGTACGGGATGCCAGCCTATGCCAACAAGGACGGCAAGATGGTCTGCTTCTTCCAAGATGCGGCGAAGTTCAAGACGAGGTATGCGACGTTAGGCTTCAGCGACAAGGCCAGCCTCGACGAGGGTTCAATGTGGCCTGTCGCCTTCGCGCTGAAGAGTTTGACCGCCGTCGAAGAGGCGAGGATCGCCTCCCTACTGAAGAGGGCGGTGGGCTGAGCGATGATCGAGAAGCTGACGGTAGTCGGAGTGGTCGTGAAGGACCAGGCCAAGGCGCTGGACTACTACACCAAGGTGCTCGGGCTCGAGAAGCGCTCCGATTTCACCGGCCCGACGGGGGTCAGGTGGCTGACCGTGGGGCCGAAGGGGCAGGACATCGAGATAAGCCTCTTCCAGGCCGGCTCGTATCCGGACCAGAAGGGAGGTCAGTTCCAGCTCCAGCCGGGGAAGGGGACGGGATGGACGTTCCAAAGCACCGACTGCAAGAAGGATTTCGAGGTGCTAAAGTCCAGGGGAGTCAAGTTCGACCAGAACAAGCCTGCGGAGTACCCCTACGGCATCCAGGCCTCGTTCTCCGACCCAGACGGCAACGCGTTCATCCTCCTGCAGATGGCAGCCAAGCAGGTCTGGTAGCGCCTTTGGGTAGCTCCTGGAAGGCCATCTCCGACGAGAGCAGGCGGCAAGTCCTCCTGCTCCTCAAGGACGGCGAGAAGACTCCCACAGAGATGTCGAAGAGCTTCGACTTCTCGATGGCCGCTCTCTCCACGCACCTCAGGGTCCTTAGGGACGCGGACCTCGTGCAGGAGAGGAAGGTGGGCCAGCACCGGTACTACTCGGTCAACAGGGAGAAGATGTCGGAGATGCGGCTCTTCTTCGAAGGGTTTTGGGACGACGCCCTCCTGAACCTGAAGCGCCACGCCGAGTCCAAGGCGGCGAAGAGAGGCTGGTAGGGGATGTCCAGCGAGATAACAAAGTCGGTCCTGATCGACGCCCCCGCCTCGGTGATCTTCAGGGCGCTGACCGACGAGAAGGAGCTCGTCCAGTGGATGCCGAGGACCGCGAGGATGGACCCAAGGGTGGGCGGCGAGTATGAGTTTGTCTTCTACAAGGCTGCGAACAAATCCGAGACCGCCGCCAGAGGTAGGATCGTCGAGATCGTCCCCGACCGGAAGCTCGTCTACACCTTCGCTTGGACCCGGGAGGGACCAGCCGCTCCGTCCACGCTGCTGACGTGGACCCTCGAGGAAGGCTCCGACGGGAAGACCCGGGTCACCCTGGTCCACTCGGGAGTCGGCAAGGACGCGTTCGCAGTCAACCTCGGCTGGGGCTACTACCTCGGGAACCTCTCCGCTCACTGCGCGGGGAAGGGCGGGCTCGCCCTAGAGCGTGATCTTCAACAGGACCGCTAGCCCGAAGAACTCGAGGACGGACATAGTCGACAGGTACGGTAGCGCGTCCCTCCCGAAGAACCTGGTCATGGTGGCGTAAGAATAGGCCGTGAGCAGGCTGTTGGCCAGCAGGAGGAGAGCGAAGAAGCTGAGGCCGACCGAGTGCGCCGCCCGGCTCCTTATCGCTATCCTGGTGAAGACGTAGAGCAGGACGATGAGCATGCCCGAGTTCAAGATGGAGAATATTATCGCCGCATACATCATCGGGTCCAACGTAGCTATTCTGCCCCATCGAACCGGCCGAGCGTATTAAGCCTATTTCGAATTCCAGCTTAGGGATAAATACGCTCGGCAGTCCTTTCCCACCGTGCAGGACAACGAGGACCTGCGCCGGCTGCTGTGGTACCTTCTCGGGGCGACGAGAGGCGGGGAGATGCGGGCAAGGCTGATACAATCGCTGCGCGTCCAGCCCGGGAACATGAACCAGCTTGCGAAGCGGCTGGGCGTCGAGTACCGGACGATCCAGCACCACATCGAGGTGCTCAAGAAGAACTCGCTCGTCGACTCGAGGGGCGAGCACTACGGCCTTACCTTCTTCCTGTCGCCCTGGCTGGAGGCGCACATCGACATCTTCGATGACCTCTGCAAGAGGCTAAGGTTCCAGGTCGAGTGAGCGTGTTTAAGCGGCCGGCGGCGATGCCCAAGGCCGATGGGACTCCAGCGGAGCGCCGAGGACGTCTCCTACTCGCTCAGGCGCTACCTCTCGATAAAGTCGGCCTACTCCCCAGAGTTCTCCCCCGACGGAGAACGGCTCGCCTATCTCTCCGACCTCACGGGAGTGCCCCAGGTCTGGATGGCGGGTGTCTCGGGCGACCCCTCCCCGCAGCAGATCACCGTCGGCGACGAGCGCATCGGCTTCGTGAGCTACGCCTCGAAGAGCGAGACGATGGCGGTCGGGGTCGACCAGGGAGGGAGCGAGCGCTTCCAGATCCACATCATAAGGGGCTGGGGCAGCGAACTGGCAAAACTCACCGACGAGCCGAAGGTCATCCACAACTGGGGTGATTGGTCCCCGGACGAGACCAAGGTCTCGTTCTCGTCCAACGCGAGGAACCAGGAGTTCTTCGACATCTACGTCCAGGGCGTGTCGGAGCGCTCACCCGAGCTCGTCTACAGATACGACGGAAACGCCTACCCTGTCGCCTGGGCCCCGGACGGCTCCAAGCTGATCTTCGAGGTCACCCATACCCCTTTCGACCACGACCTCTTCCTCCTCGACCTCGGGGACAGACAGGCCGACCTGCTCACCCCGCATTCGGGCGAGGCCTCCTACTACTCGGCGACCTTTGACGCGAGCGGCGAGAGGATCTACTGCGTCACCGACAAGGACAGGGAGTTCTCCGCTGTCGCAAGGATCGACGTCGCCTCCCACGAACTCGAGTACCTCTACGCGGAGGACTGGGACGTGGAGGGGCTCGCCGCCACCAAGGACAGGCGGACGATGGCTTTCACGGTCAACGAGGGTGGAGCGTCCCGGCTCATGGTCTGGGACCTCGAGGAGCGGTCCCCGCACCAGCTCGACGTCCCAAAGGGGACCATTGGCGGTCTCGACTGGTCGAACGACGGCCGGAGGCTCGCGTTCTCCCTCTCCTCCTCTTCCGCCAACTCCGACATCTGGGTCGTCCAGTTCCCGAACCGCGGCCACACCGAGAGCGACCTCTTGAGGGTGACAAGGTCCTCGACCTGCGGCATCCCCGAGGCGAGCTTCGTCGAGCCGGATCTGGTCGGGACGCGCTCCTTTGACGAGCTGGAGGTGCCCTCCTACCTCTACCTCCCGAAGACGGGGTCGCCTCCCTACCCGATGATAGTCTCTCTCCACGGCGGCCCCGAGTCACAGTTCAGGCCCGGCTTCAGCTCCCTCTTCCAGTTCTTCCTCAGCATGGGATTCGCTGTCCTCGCGACGAACTTCAGGGGGAGCACGGGCTACGGCAAGAGGTACACCCATCTGGACGACGTGAGGGGAAGGATGGACACGGTCAAGGACGCCGAGTTCGCCCTCCGCCACGTCCTCAACCGGTACCCGATAGACAGGAGGAGGGTTGCGGCCTGGGGCGGGAGCTACGGAGGGTTCATGGTCCTGGCCTGCCTCTACTCCAACCCCGGCCTTTGGGCCGCGGGGGTTGACATAGTCGGGATATCGAACTTCGTGACCTTCCTAAGGAACACGGGCCCCTGGAGGAGGAAGCTGAGGATAGCCGAGTACGGCGACCCGGACAAGGACCGCGACTTCCTCGAGAGCATCTCTCCCACCAACAACGCCACCAAGATAACGTCGCCGCTGTTCATCATCCACGGGACCAACGACCCCCGGGTCCCGGTCGGCGAGGCCGAGCAGATCGCCGCGACGCTGAGGGGGATGGGCAGGGAGGCCCACATCATGAAGTTCGAGGACGAGGGCCACGGCCTGGTCAAGCTCAGGAACAGGATTGCCGGCTACACGGCGGCGGTCGAGTTCCTGATGAAGCACATGTCCTAGCGGTTAGGACTCGGCGATCTTCGCAAGCCTATCGGACATCTCCTTGAGCTCCCCTTTGATCGGCCTGACCTTCTCCGGGCTCGACTTCGCCAGGTCCTCCATGTAGGAAACGAACCCGGCGACCTCGTCGAACATCTCCTCGACCGACCGCTGCCTCCTCCCGAAGGCCGGACCGAACGAACCCTCCAGTTCTTCGCTCGCCTTGTCCGTCAGCTCGTATCTGCCGTCGTCCCTCTTTTTGACCATCCCGTCCTTCGCCAGCTGCTCCAGCACGGGGTAGACAGAACCCGGGGACGGCCTCCACCATCCTTGGGTCATTCTCTCGATCTCGTCCATCAGCTCGACCCCGTTCTTTGGCGAGGAGGCCAGCATGGTGACTATCGCCATTCGCAGCCCCCTCTTCCTGTGCATCATCCACCTGAACGGCCACACGGTCTCCCCAAGGCGGTCAGGTCTAATAAGGAAATCGGTTTTACGATATCGGTATTCCGATAAACTAAATAACCCGCCCTCCCAAACCTTGGACGGCGAAGAAATTGGACGGACAACCGTTCTCGAACAAGACCGCGCAGGCTCACGCACGTCTCGCAGCGCGACGGCGCGGCATCATGGGGTGGGTCTTCGGCGGCCTGGTCGTACTCCTTCTCGTCGCTCTCTTCGTCGTCCCGTTCCTCGTGTGGGGCGGGGTCATCACGACGGCGTTCTACCCGCGCGCTTTCTTCTTCCCGTTCGGCTTCCTCGTCTTCTTCTTCGTGATCTTCTTCGTCGTCCGAGCCCTCTTCTGGGGGTGGGGTTGGCGTGGCGGCTGGGGAAGGGGATACTGGGGCTACCGCGGCGGGTACGGCTACTGGACGGACGCCACAGAGATACTCAGGCAGCGCTACGCGAAGGGCGAGATCAGCAAGGACCAGTTCGACCAGATGATGAGGGACCTAAAGGCGCAAGACGCCTAGGTCCCCGCATTTTTCTTCCCTGCTTCCTCAGCGCCTTCTTTCCCGCCCCGCTCCTGCAGTGCCGCGAGGAGGACGATGGCGAACGGGACGAAGATGAGCAACTGCTGGGCGCTGTACTTCCTGACGTAGTGCGGGTCGCTCGCCAGTCCCTCCTCGACCTCGCTCTTCCACGAGCGCGCCCGTAGGAGGATGACCGTGTACGCGAGGACCGGCAGGTAGTTTATCCCGGTGAGGAGGAGGTAGAGGCCCAGCGGCCTCCCTAGCCCCGCCGGCCCCGCCGCGAGATACGCCCCTGCTGCGAGTATCAATGGCGTACCGACCCCGAACTCGATCCCGATGAACCTAGGGCCGTGGAGAGTGAGGTCGAGAGCGACCAGCTTCCTGACCACCATGACCCGTCCTTCCATGGCTGGAACCGCGAGCCTCGGGGTATTATTCTATTGAATCGGCCTGTCTCAGGTTTGGAATGGTTTGGGGTCTACCGTGCGGAGAATCCGCAGACGGGCAGCATGGTCCCTGCGACGATGCCGGCGATCCCCTCCAACGAGCCGCGAGCCAGACAAGGGCCCGTTGCCTTGATTGGCGCCTGTCACCTTTGTCGGGGATCCTCTTTGAGAAGCTTTTCAGGGGCGGGTTGCGTCGCACCGCCAACACCGTCAAGACCTATAGCAAGGTCGAAATGACAAGGGGTGGGGAACAAGACTGGTAGACAAGCAACTAAGGGAGGAGATGGCGAATCTGGCCGAGCTCTTCAAAGATCTTACTGAGCACGTCTATGGCCATCATGAAACTGAGGCGAGCGTGGTCAAGCGGCTCGAAGATCTTGAAAGACGAATCGCGAAGCTAGAACAAAGGACGACTCGTTAGAAACGTCGGCTACGGGTCGAGTCCGCCCCGAATTGATTCCGCATACGCCGTGGCTGGATTCACTCAGTGCATCAAGCAAATTCCGTCGGGCCCGCGAACTTTCTTCGGTGAGATTTCCACCAAAGCTGTGCAAGGTGTGCGGGGGGTGGGATTCGAACCCACGAACCCCTGAGGGACGAGGTCCTAAGCCTCGCGCCGTTGACCAGGCTGGGCGACCCCCGCGCGTTGCTCGGCGTCCCGAGGACGGCTTAACAGGTTTACGCATGGACCCAAGGGATAATAAGAAATCGACCCGGGGGACGGCCAGCTTTGAGCGTGGGGGATAGCGTCCTCGATGTCGTCGGGAACACCCCCTTGGTGTGGCTCAAGAGGATCGGGCGCGACGTCAAGCCCAGGGTCTACGCCAAGCTCGAGTACATGAACCCGGGCGGCTCGGTCAAGGACAGGATAGCGACCTTCCTGGTGGCCGAGGCCGAGAGGAAGCGCCTGCTGAAGAAGGGTGGTACCATAATCGAGCCGACCTCGGGGAACACAGGCGTGGGGCTCGCCATGCTGGCGGCGGTCCGGGGCTACAAGGTCGTCTTCACCATGCCCGACAAGGTGAGCGAGGAAAAGCGGGCCCTCCTCCGCGCGTACGGGGCGAAGGTGGTCGTCGCACCGACCGACCTCCCCACCGACTCTCCGGACCACTACGTCAACGTGGCGAAGAGGCTCCAGGCGGAGACCCCCAACTCCTACATGCCGAACCAGTACCAGAACCTCGCCAACCCCAAGGCCCACTACGCGACGACCGGCCCCGAGATCTGGAGGCAGACCAAGGGGAAGGTAGACGCCTTCGTCGCGGGCGTCGGGACGGGAGGAACGATCTCCGGCGCAGGGCGGTACCTCAAGAAGATGAAGCGGTCGCTGATGGTCGTCGGCACAGAGCCCGAGGGGTCGATCTACGGCAACCTCAAGCACGGGACGAACGACCCCCTGCATCAGTACCTGGTGGAGGGCATCGGGGAGGACTTCGTCCCGGGCACCTACGACCCAAACGTGGTCGACGAGATAATCACGGTGGGCGACGCGCGGAGCATCTCCACGGCGAAGAGGCTCGCGACTGAGGAGGGGATACTCGCCGGTGGCTCCTCGGGGACCGCCGTCGCTGGAGCGCTCGAGCTCGCTCGGAGGAAGCCGAGCCTGAAGCTGATCGTGGTAATCATCCCCGACTCGGGGCGCAGCTACCTCTCGAAGATCTACAACCCCGACTGGCTCAGGGAGCACAACCTCTAGCAAGATTAAAGTCCCGCCCGGTGGCCCGACATCCCGTGCGATTCGACACTCGCGCGGTCCATGCGGGCAACGAGCCCGACGAGCTGACGGGCGCCGTCACGCCTCCCATCTACACCTCCTCCACCTTCGCCCAGGCGGGGATAGGCAAGACCAAGGGCTTCGAGTACTCCAGGTCCGGCAATCCGACCCGGGCCAGGCTGGAGAGGGCGGTCGCGGACCTTGAGGGGGCCAAGTTCGGGCTCGCCTTCGCCTCAGGCCTGGCGGGCGAGACCGCCGTCGCGACCCTCCTGCAAAGGGGAGACCACGTCATCATATGCAACGACGTCTACGGCGGGACCTACCGCCTGTTCAACCAGGTCTTCAGGTACTTCGGGATCGCCTTCGACAGGGTGGATGCCACCGACCCCGACAACGTCGCCCGCGGCGCCAGGACCAAGACCAAGATGGTATGGATGGAGTCTCCGACCAACCCCCTCATGCAGGTCATCGACATCGCCGCTGTGGCGAAGGTGGCGAAATCTCGCGGACTCATGCTCGTGGTAGACAACACGTTCGCCTCGCCCTGCCTACAGAACCCGATCAAGCTTGGGGCGACCGTCGTCGTCCACAGCACGACCAAGTACATCGGGGGACACAGCGACCTGATCGGCGGAGCGGTCGTGACTTCCGACCAGGCGCGCTACGACAGGCTGAAGTTCATCCAGAACGCGACGGGCTCCGTCCCCGGGCCGTTCGACTGCTACCTCGCCCTCAGGGGCATCCGGACCATCCACCTACGGATGGAGAGGCACTCCAAGAACGCGGCTGCGGTCGCCGAAGCGCTGGCTCGAGACCCGCGCGTCAGGGAGGTCTACTACCCCTTCCTCAGGGGGTCGCCCCAGCTCGGGGTCGCGAAGAGGCAGATGTCCGCTGGAGGAGGGATGCTCTCCTTCCGGCTCAAGGGGGGCTACCGAGCGGCGTCCAGGTTCCTAGAGTCGCTGAAGGTCTTCACCCTCGGGGAGAGCCTCGGCGGCGTCGAGTCCCTCGCCGAGCACCCGGCCAGGATGACCCACGCCTCCCTCCCGCCGCCAGAGAGGGCGAAGCTGGGAGTGACCGACGACCTGGTC
>Ga0335078_10003385_pt1 | contig 23776 bp, 25 predicted proteins | sample Lox_Sample_32_FD_206711 | JGI IMG/M metagenome (GOLD analysis project Ga0335078, IMG submission 206711) | Soil microbial communities from Loxahatchee National Wildlife Refuge, Florida, United States - Lox_Sample_3.2 | ecosystem: Environmental > Terrestrial > Soil > Wetlands | place: USA... | reverse complement strand
ATGCGTCGGCACGCTGCTTTTCGATCTGCTTACAGAAGAGGAAGCGCGGGACCGCGAAAACGTCTTCGACATTGACTTCCTGGCGCATCGTCTGTCGGACGCGACCCGGTGGCTAAGGAATCACGGCGAAACCCGGGGTTACGCACTGGGGTATTTCGGCGCGAGCACCGGGGCCGCCGCCGCGCTGGCCGCCGCTGCACAGAACGAGACCATCGCCGCTGTGGTTTCTCGCGGAGGCCGCCCGGATCTTGCGATGCGTCATCTGGGCGCGGTGAGAGCGCCGACGCTGCTCATCGTTGGCGGTCGCGATTTCGGCGTAATCGAGCTCAATGAAAAGGCCTACCGTGTCCTGCGTTGTGAAAAGTCGCTCAAGATCGTGCCCGGAGCGACGCATCTTTTCGAGGAACCGGGAACGTTGGAGCAGGTGGCTGAGCTCGCCGCCGATTGGTTCAGGCGCCATCTCAAAAAAACCACGGTTGCCGACCCGGCTTCGCGGCTTCCGATAGTCTATCCGAACCGCGAGGCCGCGGGCCGCCTGCTCGCCGAGCGGCTTCTGACCCAGGCGTATACCGACATAGTCGTGCTCGGCATACCTCGCGGGGGAGTGCCGGTCGCCAAGCAGGTCGCCGACGCTTTGGCCGCTCCCCTCGACATCATCGTGGTGCGCAAGCTGGGCGCGCCGGACCAGCCCGAGCTGGGAATCGGCGCGGTGGTTGACGGTGACCATCCGCGCGCGATCTTCAACCAGGACATTATTCAATATCTCGGAGTCTCGGACGAATTCATCAAGGCCGAGATCGCGCGGCAGTTGGAGGAAGTAAAGCGCCGCGAATCGGCGTATCGAGGAGATCGCGCGAAGATTTCCCTTGCAGGCAAGACCGTCATCGTCGTTGACGACGGAATCGCGACCGGGTCGTCGGTCCGGGCCGCGCTCCGCGGGGTCCGCCGGCAGGAGCCAAAGCGCCTGATACTCGCCGTCCCGGTTGCGCCGACGGAAAGCCTCGATGCGCTTCGGAGCGACGCCGACGAAATCGTGTGCCTGGAGACGCCTGAGGATTTCTTTGCGGTCGGCCAGTTCTACCGCGATTTCGGTCAGGTTTCGGACGGCGAGGTAAAGGCCATTTTGCGAAAGGAACAAACCGCCGAGGCGCGTCCATAACGCCCGCCGGCGGATAACCCAACAGGAGGAGATAACCATGGGATTGCTCGAAAAATGGAGACAATCGAAGGACCTGGACCGGTTTCGCAGCGAGTTCGATGACCTGGTCGAGCGATTTGGTTTTGACCGAGATTGGTTGCGTTTTCCCACAGGGCGCGAGTTTTTCGCCGACTGGGAAGCGCGGCCGAAGCGTCCCGCGATCGAATCGCGCGTGGAAGACGGCAAATTTATCGTTCGCGCCGACCTTCCGGGCATCGATGCCAAGGACGTCGATGTCAAAGTTGTCGGCGACATGCTGACGATAAAGGGCTCGCGCGAAGAGAAGCACGAGACCAAGAAGGCCGACTATCTCCGCCGCGAGATCCGTTACGGAGCCTTCGAACGCGCGATCGCATTGCCCGAGGGGATCAAGGCAGAGGACCTGAAGGCCACTTACCACGACGGCGTGCTGGAACTGACCGCGCCGATGCCCAAGGAGGCCATACCAAAGCAGGTCAAAATCCAGGTCGAGGCGCCGAAGGGCAATTCGGAAAAGAAGAGCGCGGCTTGAGCGCGGCCGCCGCAGGAGGATCTGAAATGAAAGTGGAGCAATTGATGACGCGCGCGGTGAAGGTTTGCGCCGAGTCCGACATGCTCAACCGCGCCGCGCAACTGATGTGGGAGACGGACTGCGGCTGTATTCCGGTCATCAGCGCCAATGGCGATGGCAAAGTGGTCGGCGTCGTCACTGACCGCGATATCGCAATGGCCGCCTACACCCAGGGCAGGCAGCTCTGGGCGATCCCGGTGAGCGAGGCGATGGCGCGCAGGGTGATCGCCTGTCACGCCAACGACGGCGTAAGCCAGGCCGAGGCGTTGATGCGCGAGAACCAGGTGAGGCGACTGCCCGTGCTCGATCGGGACGAACACCTGGTCGGAATCCTGTCGCTTAACGACGTAGCGCGAGAGGCCCTGCGTGAAGCGTCGAAGGGCAAACGGGCAGAGGTCGCCGAGGACGCGGTCGCCGAAACCCTTGCCGCCGTCTGTAGGCCTCGCGCCGCGCGCGAGATCGCCGCGACAGCGTGAGCGGCTCAATGAACCTGCGAGTTCAAGGGACGGGTGTTGATGAGCACCCGTCCCTCAGGGCCATAAGACCGTCAACACAGGACGCTTCCGCGGCGATGCTCCTTGTGCTGAGCGAAGCTACATTGACCGAGGTGAAAGAAGAGAAAGGCACGTGGACGCTGCCGTTTCGAAAACGGTGAATCTTCCGGCCGATGCGGAGAAAAGCGGGACGGGTGACCATGACAACGAAGCTGCGGGGCGCAGCGCTCCTGCGCGATCCGCGTCTCAACAAGTCGGGCGCTTTCAGCGAAGCCGAGCGCCAGGCACTGGGGCTCGTGGGTCTGTTGCCCGAGAGCATCGACAGTGAAGAGATTCAGATCCGGCGAACCTTGCAGGAGCTCGAGCGACAATCGTCCGATCTGGATAGATACAGTTTTCTTTGCGCACTGCGGGACACCGACGAGACGCTCTTCTACCGGCTGCTCAGATCCGATCCGGCGCGGTTTCTGCCGCTCGTCTATACGCCAACCGTGGGCGAGGCCTGCCTGCAGTTCAGTCACATGACGCGGCGGACGGCCGGGCTGTACGTTTCGCTCAAGCGGCGCGGCCGCGTAAAGGAAATTCTCGGCAATTGGCCGCAGTCCGGCGTCCGCTTCATCGTGGTCACCAGCGGTGAGCGCATCCTGGGGCTCGGCGATCTCGGCGCCAACGGCATGGGCATCCCGGCCGGCAAGCTTGCGCTTTACACGGCGTGCGGCGGCGTGCCGCCGCAATCCACTATGCCGGTGGTGCTCGATTGCGGAACCAACAATGAATCGTTGCTGCGCGATCCGCTTTACATAGGCTTGCGGCAGACCCGCCCGAGCGTCGCGGAGGTTGACGAGTTCGTTGAAGAATTCGTCGCAGCGGTGCAAGAGCTCTTCCCCGATTGCTGCATCCAGTTCGAGGACTGGGCGCGGGCGGACGCGTTCAGGCTACTCGGCCGGTATCGTGAACGGATCTGTTGTTTCAACGACGACATCCAGGGCTCCGCGGCGGCCGTGGCTGCCGGGATCCGCAACGCGCTACGCATCACGGGCAGAGAGCTTGCCCGGCAGACCTTCCTCCTCCTCGGCGCCGGCGCAGCCGGGATCGGAATCAGTGACTTGCTGACGCAGGCTATGGCGTTCGAGGGACTCTCGGCCGAGCAGGCGCGCTCGCACATCTGGCTCTTCAACCGCAACGGGCTCATCGAGTCCACCCGCGGCGATTTGTTGGACGTGCAAAGGCCGTATGCGCATCGCCACTCGCCGACCAGGGACTTCGTTGCCGCAATCGAGTCGCTCAAACCGACCGTTATCATAGGCGTCAGCACTGCGCCTCATGCTTTCGACCGGCGGGTCATCGAAGTGATGGCACGAATCAACCAGCGCCCGATAATCTTCGCCCTCTCGAATCCAACGTCGCGCTCGGAATGCACCGCCGACGAAGCCTACCGGTGGTCGGAGGGCCGCGCCGTATTCGCCAGCGGCAGCCCTTTCGCGCCCGTCCAATATCGCGGGCGAACGCTGACCCCGGGACAGTGCAACAATATGTATATCTTCCCCGCAGTGGGCCTCGCGGTTTACGCGACGAGAGCGTCGCGGGTTACGGATGAGATGTTCGTGGCCGCGGCCGAGGCCGTGGCAGAGCAGGTGACGCCGGCGGAGCTCGACAACGAACTGATCTATCCGCCGCAATCGAAGATCCTGAAAGCGGAAATTCATGCCGCAAAACGCATTGCGAAAGTCATTTTTGCGCGCGGTCTCTCCCGACTGCAGGAGCCGAAGGAACTCGGCCCATTCATTGACTCTCAGATCTACGAGCCGAAATACTAGGGATGGCTTGAGTATCGGGACTTTACAAACCAAGCGTGCGCCGCTCTTCGGAGACGGCCCAACTCCGTTCGACGGTCGATATCCACTGTTCCGCTACGGCTTAGTCGGAATGAAGGGAGTCTAAATGAGAGCTTCAGACACAGAGGAGTTGAAATCATTCGACCAGCTAATTCGCGTGCTGGAAGACGCACTGGAGGGAGCGGCGAAAATCCTGGGCCGCGATGCCACGCCTTCTCCAGCAAGCCGTTACCACCCGCTCGAAAATGCCAATCAGGTTTATGCGCATCTCAGCGATTTGCTTGACGCAACTCGCGCGGGCCGTGCGCACTTGCTCGAACGGCAGTGAAATCGGCCTGAGGGCCTCAAGCCGAGGTCGACAGTCGCGCTCGCGCTTGTTTTTGGACGAATCAGACAGCACGGTCGACGAGGAATGGCAAATCTGAACCTGCATGGCTCCGCCGCGCTGGCTATGATCGTTTGGTATCTCATGCTGCCGCCGATGACTTATGAAAGCGCAAGCGGAGAACCCAGGGTCGCTTCCGACGCTTCACTGCGAACATGGAAAATCATCGGAACCTACGACTCGGCTGCCGAATGCCATCAGGCGGCGTGGCGAGGATTACAGAACGCAAAGAACATTCGGCAGCTATACCCGGACTGGCCGGGTCGTTATCACGCCGCGGTAGTCAAGAGCTGGTTCGACGCCGTATGTATTTCGGCCGACGATCCGCTGCTCAAGGAAAAATAGACGGCGCAACCGATGATCTTGACCGCACCGATCAAAACCTGGGATGGCGCTGGATTGCCCCGGTTAGTTCTCGCGTTCGCGATCGGAGCCGCCTTGTGGCTCTCCGCGCCTCGCTGCTTCGCCGCGGAGCCCGTCTCGCCGGAGACTCCCAGGGTCACAATCCTCGTGTACCACCGCTTCGGGCAAACTGTCGCGGACAGCATGACAGTGACGACCCCGGTGTTCGAATGGCAGCTCGATTATATCCGCCAGCACGGTTATAGCGTCGTTCCGCTCGCGGACGTGGTCAGGTATGTCAAAGGGCAGGGGCCTCTGCCGGCGCGAGCGGTGGCGATCACGGCCGACGACGGACATCGCAGCGTCTTCACCGTCATGAAGCACTTTATCGAGCGTGAGCGGATTCCGGTAACCCTTTTCATCTATCCCTCGGCGATCTCGAACGCCTCGTATGCGATGACCTGGGAGCAGCTGGCGGCGCTCAAGGCGACCGGGCTCTTCTCGATCGAATCGCACAGCTACTGGCATCCGAATTTCCGCACTGAGAAGAGACGCTTGTCCGCGGATGCATACCGCAAATTCCTGGAGATGCAGATGACGAAACCCCGGCAGGTGCTCGCACGCCGGCTCGATTCGTCAGCCGACATGCTGGCGTGGCCGTTCGGAATCTACGATGACGAATTGATAGCCGCCGCCCGCAGTGCAGGCTATGTGGCGGCGTTCACGATCGAGCGGCGCAACGTAGCCCGCGACGACAACGTGATGACGATCCCGCGGTTTCTCGTGACCGACCGCGACAAGGGAGAGGCCTTTGCGCTGATGCTCTCGGGCAGGAGCGCTAAGCCGCGTGAGAAAGGGCGCACGCCTTACAATACTGATGCCGCCATTTTCGGATTCTTTAAATTCTTCAACAAAGCAGACAGGTTCCCGATGTCGAAATTCGTTCGTTTTGCCGGATTGAGATTCGCCGCGGAGGTCGCCGCGATCGCGGTGCTGCTAGCGTACGTGATGGGACTCGCCGCCGCAGAAGCCTTCACTGTGACGGTCATCGATGCCTCGACGAAGAGACCGCTCGAAGGCGCTTTCGTCACGATCAACGACAAGGTAGCGAGGACCGACAGCAACGGCACGCTGGAAATCGAAGGTGCGGCCGACGAGATCGGCTTCAAGGCCTGGGGATACCGCAGAAAATCGGTGGCGCTGCGCGATCTGACCGCTCAGTCCGGGCAGGTCGCGCTCACGCCGCTGCGGCCCAAGGCGTTGTATCTCTCCTTCTACGGGATCGGCAGCACGAAGCTGCGCGAGGCCGCGCTCGATCTGATCGGCAGGACCGAGCTTAATGCGGTAGTGATCGACGTCAAGGGCGACCGCGGGATGGTCGCCTTCAAGAGTTCGGTGCCGCTGGCCGAGCAGGCAGGCGCGCAGCACGTGATAACGATGGGCGATGCGCGGGCGACGCTGGGGCGCCTGCACCAGCAGCACCTTTATGCGATCGCGCGCATCGTGGTGTTCAAAGACGATCCGCTGGCAACGGCGCGGCCCGAGTTCGCCGTAAAGCGAGCCAACGGCGCGCTCTTCAGGGATCGCGAGAAACTCGCCTGGACCGATCCTTTCAATCACCGGGTGTGGGACTACAACATCGCGATCGCGATTGAGGCCGCGAGTCTGGGCTTCGACGAGATCCAGTTCGATTACGTCCGATTTCCCGATGCCTCAGGGCTGAAGTTCTCGAAACCGACCGACATGAAGAGCCGGATGGCCGCGATCTCGGGCTTCCTTGGCGAAGCGCGCAGAAGACTTACGCCCTACAATGTGTATGTCGCGTCTGACATTTTCGGCTACGTAACCTGGAACCTCGACGATACTCATATCGGGCAGCGGCTGGAGGAACTGTCGCCGGCCGTGGATTACATCTCGCCGATGCTCTATCCGTCGTGCTTCCAGTTCGGCATCCCCGGCTACCGCATGCCGCTGCAGCATCCGTATGAGATCGTGTTTCTGTCGCTGCAGAACGCGCGCGAGCGGAGCGGAATCCCAGCGGTCCGTTTTCGTCCATGGCTGCAGGCGTTTCGCGACTATGCGTTCGACCGCCGCGAATTCACCGGGCGGGAAATACGCGCGCAAATATCGGCGGCGGAAAAATTCGGCTCCGACGGCTGGATGCTGTGGAACCCGCGCAACACCTACACGGCGGACGGGATGAAGGTCGCAGGCGAGCGATGCAAGGACGAGGCTCCGCAGTGATACAATTGCCTGCATGCGGAGGGCTGTGCCGAGTCGGTCGGTAAGCAGGATTGCGGCGCTGTTGCTGCTGCAGCTGGCCGCCGCGGTATGCGCGTTCGCGGCGCCGCCGAGCGGCAAGGTCGCGAGCCTTCGCTCGCTGGACCCCGAGCCCATTGCAGCCATCGTCAACGCCGAGATCGAGGCCGGCCGGATTCCGGGGGCGGTCGTGGAGATCGGGCAGGGCGAGGGCGTGGTGTATCGCGGCGCGTTCGGCTATCGCGAACTGGAGCCGCGGCGCGTCGCGATGACGCCCGATACGATCTTCGACCTCGCCTCACTGACCAAGCCCGTAGCGACCGCGGTTGCGATCATGCAGCTCAGCGAGCGCGGCAGGCTCGAGCTCGACGCTCCCGCCGCGCGCTACTGGCCCGCCTTTGGGCGCAATGGCAAAGATCGCATCACGATACGCGATCTGCTGACCCATTACTCCGGTCTGCGGGCGGACCTCGATCTAAGCCATGAATGGAAAGGCCGTGCGGCCGCGCTCGGAATGATCGAGGCGCGACCGCCGCAGTATCCGCCGGGCACGCACTACCAATACAGCGACATTAACTTCGAGGTGCTGGGCGAAATCGTGCGGCGCGTGTCGGGTCTCACGCTGGACACTTACTGCCGGACGCGAATCTTCGGACCGCTGGGCATGCGTAATACGGCCTTCAGGCCGCCGCCCGAATGGCGCGGCCGCACGGCGCCGACTCTCGACGTTGATGGCAAGCTTCGCCTGGGCCTGGTGCATGATCCCACGGCGGAGAGGATGGGAGGAGTAGCCGGGCACGCCGGCCTGTTTTCGACCGCCGACGATCTCGCGATCTTCGCCCGGATGCTCCTGGACGGCGGGCGGTCGGGAAAATCCCGCATCCTCGCCGCGCGCTCTATAGCCGAGATGACCGCGCCACAATCACCCCCGGGAGCGGCGCATCCCCGCGGGCTTGGCTGGGATCTCGCCGCACCGATGGCCTCGAACCGGGAACAGTTACTGCCGGTCGGCTCATACGGCCACACGGGATTTACCGGAACTATGCTCTGGATCGATCCGAGCGCCAGCACCTACGTGATCGTGCTGACCAACCGGACGTACCCTGACGGCGCGGGCGATGCCGGCCCGTTGCGCAAGAAAGTCCTTGGACTCGTCTCGGATCGGCTCGGTCCGGTGACCGAGGCGCAGGTGTTAGCGGACGAACCTGAATTGAGCTGGTTCCGCCGCCTGGCAAAGGCGAACGAGCCAAGGATGCAGGCCGTGGTGGCGACCGGCCTCGACGTACTGGCCGCCGACGGCTTCAAGCAACTCGGGGGCAAGCGGATAGGACTGATCACGAATCGCACCGGCGCAACGCGCAGCGGCGTATGGAATGTCGATCTGTTGACGCACGTCTCGCGCGGCCCCGTACTAACCGAGGTCCTGACGCCCGAGCATGGGCTTTATGGCGAGGCGGAGGGCCGCGTTTCCTCGGTCATGGACCCCGCGGTCGAGCTGCCGATATACAGCCTCTACGGCAGCGTTACGCGGCCGAGCGACGAAATGCTCGCGAGAGTCGATGCCCTCGTGTTCGACGTTCAGGACGTCGGAGCGCGCTTTTATACGTATGTCACCACGATGGCGTACGCGATGGAGGTTGCGGCCCGCCGGGGAATCGACTTTTACGTCCTCGACCGTCCAAATCCGATAACGGCGAATACCGTTCAAGGTCCGGTAATGGATGCGGGGCTTAAGTCGTTTACGGGCTATTTTCAGCTACCGACGCGCTATGGAATGACGATCGGAGAGCTCGCGGAGATGTTCAATAGCGAAAACCATATCGGCGCGCGCCTCCACGTCATACGTATGAACGGTTATCGGCGATCGGACTGGTACGAACAGACGGGTCTTCGTTGGATCCCGCCGTCGCCGAATATCCGGACGCCGGAGGAGGCCGTCCTCTACCCCGGCGTTGCGATGGTCGAGGGGGCGAATGTGAGCGTCGGGCGGGGCACCAGCACGCCATTCGAGTTGTTGGGCGCGCCGTGGATCGATGCGAGGAAGCTTTCCTCTTATTTGGAGAGCCGCGCGATCGCTGGAGTCCGCTTCGAGCCGGTGGAATTCACCCCGTCCACCGACCGCTATTCGGGGCAGAATTGCCGCGGCGTCAGAATCGAGCTGATGGATCGCGAGGCTCTCGCGTCACCGATGCTTGGGCTTGAGCTCATCAGTGCGCTCCATCGCCTTTATCCGGAACAATTTCAGCTTGACGCGACCCTTGGGATGCTCGGCTCGCGCCGATCACTCGAGCAGATCGGTGAGGGCCAGGATCCAAGGTCGATCGTATCGGCGTGGCAGCCGGCGCTCCGAGACTTCCTGGTGCTACGGTCGAAGTATCTGCTGTACTGAATCGCCGCGCCGGCTGCCGTCGTCGGCGCGTCTCAGCACGCTCCCCCATCCGGCCGCCGGGACCAATCTGCGCTCAGGTCCTGACAGCGACCCCCGGCCCGCCTGAAAGGTGCTTCAGCAGCACGTTTCGTCATTTTTGATGCCTCGAGCTTAATTTGGCTGCTAATGAGGAGGGTGGGCGTCTTTGTACCTTTTGTCGGAGGAGTGGCGCAATGGCGTTGCTCGAATCCGCGTCGCGCTTTGGCACAAAATTCGCTCTGGGTACCGGGCAATAACGCAACCGAGGTTTTGAACCATGCTTCAGCGCGAATCGCAGGTCCACCCTAGGACGAACCGGATGAGGCAACTCCTGACCCACGAAAGGAATCAGGCCTTGGCCAGGCTCCACGATTATCGAGCCGCTCAGGAGCAGGAGGCAACGCCGCCTCCCACTGATGAACTCGAAAGCGCGCGCGCTCTGTCCGACGTGGAAATGCATGCAAGCCTTATAGAAAGGGTCGAAGAGCGGCTGCGAGCCATCGACTCGGCACTTAATCTTTTGGAGCAGGGCCGTTATGGAGTTTGCGACCTCTGTGGGGAAAACATTCCTGTCGAGCGCCTGCGAGTGTTGCCGTTCGCTACACGCTGCGTCGATTGCCAATCGAAGCTGAACCGAGACCGGCACGTCGGTGATGGGACAGTAGATGAGCCGTTCGCCCGCAGGTGGGAACCGCCGGAAGAAATGACCGAAACGACCGAGACGTCGCGTGACGAATACGTGGCTGTTTCGGGGAAGACCAACGAGGAGGAGCCGTCGCCCGCTCCCGAAGAGACCGGGACGAGACGTCGTGGCAGACCGCGCAAGGCGCCGGCGGCCCGGACTCGAAGAAAGTAAGCTCAAAAGGCTCAGGTTTAAGCAATGAGAGCTTTGGATCCTGCGTCCTTCGCGTTCCGGTGTCCTATCACTGGTCAGAAAGGGCCGCGAGACGCGTCAGTAATTCCGCTATTCGATGTGTTCTTTGGCGGCAGCGCGGCATGCTGGTTGGACCGGAACCAGTTGCAGTCGGCGCTAATGCATGGAAGAGGCGTCGATTGAGCGGACGGCGTTAGCTGATCTGAGGCTTCTCCTCGCGCGGCGCGGGCGAGGAATTCGTTCCCCAGTTGAGGAGGCGCTTACCCAGCTAATTAGGACAATTTGCATGTAAAAAGGAAAATGCTCGTGGCACAACTTGTGCTTCTCGTCCTGTCCATCCTGGTTAAACTTATGTGACTCGGGAAGCGTGCCAGGGGATTCCAATGCGACAGCAAGCAGAAGGGAATAGCCATGCCTACGCACGTTGAATTTAAACTCGAAGACCTCGGCAGCTCGGTTCTTCCATCGCAGTACGATGATCTGACGAGACGCCGCATATCTGTGGTCGAGGGAGAGCGCCGGCTGCTCCTCGCCGTTCTGGAGGACGCGATCAGAACCTACCTAACGGTCCGGGCGTCTTCGAATCCAGTCCAGCAGAAGAGATTCAGGGAGGTCCGGTCCTGGTTCGAATCGGAGCAGGACGGTAGGGCTGAGTTGTTCAGTTTCCGCACGATCTGCGAGTTGTTGAACATCGACTCCGGCAGGCTTCTCAAAGGGCTCAGGTCCAAGGCCGCGCGCGTGGTACCGGTCGGAGTTCAGAGGCCTTTGCGCAACGCTCGCGTTCGAAACCTGGCCGCATAAGCTCGAATTCTGCCCGTACGAAACATGACGCGGTTACGGGCGGCGCGCCGAACCGCATCCACACCGCGGGATGATCAACACCAATTCAGGGGGGAACGATCATGGCATTGCTCGAAAGATGGAGACCATCGAGAGAGCTTGACCGGTTTCGCAGCGAGTTCGACGGCATGCTCGAACGGTTTGGTTTCAACCGTGGCTGGTTGGGGCGCTCTCCGCTTGGCCGCAATTTGTTCGCCGATTGGGAGGCTCTGCCTGAGCGCCCGGCGATCGAAACGCGAGTAGAGGACGGCAAGTTTATCGTTCACGCCGACCTGCCGGGAATCGACCCGAAGGACGTCGACATCAAGGTCGTGGGCGACATGCTGACGATCACAGGCTCGCGGGAAGAGAAGCGCGAGACCAGCAAGGCCGACTATCTCCATCGCGAGATCCGCTACGGCGCGTTCGAGCGTTCGATCGGACTACTCGAGGGGATCGAGGCCGAGGATCTGAAGGCAACCTATCATGATGGGGTACTGGAACTCACCGCGCCGATGCCCAAAGAGGCCGCGCCGAAGGAAGTAAAGATCCAGGTGGAATCGTCCAAGAGCGGCGCGGAGAAGAAATCCGCGTCCTGATTGCGAAGTACGGCACGGCGGAGGACAAAAATCATGCAGCGGTCGCTCCAAATCACGTCACGCGACTTCGCGCTGACCGATGCGATGAGGGCACTGATCGAAAAGCGCGCAGCGGCCCTGGAACAATATTTCGAACGGCTCACCGGATGCCATGTCGTGATCGAGGCGCCGGTCCGTCACCATCGGCATGGCGGGCCCTTCCAGGTCCGCATCGACCTGCGCACGCCGGGGGCCGAGTTGTCGGTCGACAAACAGCACGCCGACGACCTTGCGGTCGCGATCAGAGAGGCATTCGACTCCGCCCGGCGGCGTCTGGAGGACCATCTGCGCGAGCTGCGGCGCGACGTGAAGTCGCATGAATTGCCGTCGGTCGCTCGTGTCGCCCGCGTCTTCGACTCCGAGGGCTACGGCTTTCTGGAAACGTCCGACAATCGCGAAATCTACTTCCATCGCAACTCCGTGCTCGACAACCAATTCGACAACCTGAAAGTCGGAACGCAAGTGCGCTTCGCCGAAGAGGAAGGCGATAAGGGACCGCAGGCGAGCACAGTTGCCGTGGTCGGTGGAAAGCGCCAGGTAGCGGAGGGGCACTGAGAAAGACCTTCGTCGCAACGTGTCCGGTGGATTCTTTTGGAAATCCGCAAGATACACGATTACCTTTGGGAGATTCCGAGGCAGGGCGCGATGCTCGTGCCGGGGCGTATCTACGCGAACGCCCACATGATGGACGAGCTGCGAAACGATCCGGCGCTGCAGCAGGTGGCCAACGTCGCCTGTCTGCCCGGAATAGTCGGCTATTCCCTGGCTATGCCCGATGTGCACTGGGGATACGGCTTTCCGATCGGAGGCGTGGCGGCGACCGATGCGACCGAAGGCGTAATCTCTCCAGGCGGCGTCGGCTACGACATCAACTGCGGCGTTCGTCTGGCGCGCACCAACTTGCGATATGAAGAGGTCGCTCCAAGGACCGTTACTTTGGTGGACGCCCTTTTCGATGCAATACCGGCCGGCGTCGGTTCCGAAGGCGCGATTCCCGCTTTGTCAATCCAGGAGATGCAGCAGATCGTGACTGAAGGCGCACGCTGGGCGTTGCGCAGCGGCTATGCGACCGAAGACGATCTGCTGCACACTGAAGAAGGCGGATGCCTCGCTAACGCGGATCCGGAAAAAGTCAGCCAGCTGGCCTACAACCGAGGACGGAAACAATTAGGCACCCTGGGTTCGGGAAATCACTTTCTCGAACTGAGCCGCGTTGACGAGGTTTACGACGCGAAAATTGCGAGCGCCTTCGGAATCGAATGCGGACAAGTCACGGTCCTGATTCATTCCGGCTCGCGCGGATTAGGCCATCAGACGTGCGATGACTACCTTCGAACCGTCGGCGCCGCCATGGCCAGGTATGAGATCAGGCTTCCGGACCGTCAGCTCGCCTCGGTCCCGATTCTGTCGCCCGAGGGGCAAGCGTATCTGGGTGCCATGGCGGCGGCGGCGAATTTCGCATGGTGCAACCGTCAGGTCATGATGCATCTGACGCGCGAGACTTTCCTTAGAGCGCTCGGCATCAGTCCGAAGGAATTGGGATTCTCACTCGTCTACGACGTCTGCCACAACATCGCCAAATTCGAAAAGCATTTCATAGACGGAAGCGACCGTCTCGTGTGTGTCCATCGAAAGGGCGCCACGCGGGCGTTTGGCCCCGGCAACCCGGCCATACCCGCGGCTTACCGGCCGCTTGGTCAGCCGGTTCTCATTCCCGGCGACATGGGACGTTACTCGTTTGTCGTGCTGGGGAGAGAGACTGCGATGCGAGAGACGTTCGGCTCTTCCTGTCACGGCGCGGGACGCACCATGAGCCGTGCCAAGGCGAAACATGAAGCGCGCGGCCGCGATTTATATAGCGAACTTGCGCAACTTGGCGTGACCGTCCGCGCTCGCAGCCGTGCCGGGGTCGCCGAAGAGATGCCGGCTGCCTATAAAGATGTGGCGGAAGTCGTGGAAGTGATGGAGGCGGCGGGAGTTACCCGGAAAGTAGCGAGATTGAAACCGTTTGCCGTTATCAAAGGCTGAATGCACTAACACCATCCTGCGAGACTTCGAACAATCATCTCACCCGACTCGATTAGATTATTGTAACCGTGCGCCAAGGGACGTTGTCGAGGCGGCACCAGCCTTCCCTTTGCTTCCGTCTCTCCGCTCAAGTGCCGGGCCGCGGGCCGCCCATGACGGACGACGAAACAAACGAAAGGAAGGTGAAAAGATTGCCAAAGTCTGGTAGCTCAAATATTCTGCTTTGGCGTAGCGTCAGTTCGAAGGCGCAATGCTCCTTTCTCATCTCATCGCTCATCGTAATCGCCTCCCTTTCCATGCCGCGTCCTACGTTCATCCGGGGATTTAGAATCTGCGCATGATGCTTGCGCCGTCGGCCAGGCGCGGCCGTTCGTCGATCACGCGATCAACCGGATTTTGTGCTCGATGGTGCGGTGGAGTTTTCGCGCAACCCGCTCATCGCGAGAGGGATAGTCGGCGATTGGGAGCGCGAACCGTCAGAGCGGTCAGACAGTGATTTCGCGCGAGGCCGAATTCGTGGTTGCTGTCGTATCGGCCTACGTCAGCGGTGCGAAGGCTGAAGAGGTCGCCGACCTGGCGGCACGTAATTTCGGTTGGGATCTCGCGGTACGCATAGCCACGTGGCATGCGGTCGCGCCGATCATGTACCGCGTGCTTTCCGTATGCCCCGAAAGCGTACCGCCGGCGATACTCGCTGACTTGCGTCAGCGCTTTCGGGTCAACACCATGCGCAATACTTATCTGGCGCGCGAATTGGTCCGAATTACGAACGGCCTGAGCGAAAAGGGAGTGCGTGCGATGGCGCTCAAGGGGCCGGTGCTGGCGCAGGCTGCGTACGGAGACCTCGGTCTCCGCCAGTTCGTCGATCTCGATATTCTGGTGCACCCTTCTGATCTGGGCATGACGCGGGAAGTTCTCGCCTCGAGCGGCTATAACTCATCGTCATTTGCGGAACTGGGCGAGCAAGAAAAGACATTTTTCCAGTAGAATCAGGAAAAATTCGGAAACGAGGATTGGTCGGTCCATATAGATGTTCACTGGCAGTTGAATCCGCACTACTTCGCATAGCGCCCGAGGGAGACGCGCTTTGGCGCCGCGCGCTCGCGGTCGAGTTGCAGGGCGCTGTTGTGAATACGCTTTCAACGCAGGACCTGCTGCTTCATCTGTGCGTGCATGGCACCAAACACGCCTGGACCTCGCTGACGTGGATACTGGATCTCGCCGCGCTGATTTCATGTAATCCAGGGCTTGAATGGCCAGCGATCGTTGCCGAGGCCAATTCGCAAGGCGGACGAAGACTGCTGTTGCTCGGGCTCTACCTGGCGCATGATCTGCTGGGCGGGGCTGTACCGGAAAATCTGATCGCACTCGAGGGCAACGACAGGGTGATTCTAAGATTGGCCGCCGAGGTGAAGCAGCGTATGTTCGGTAATATCGGCGCGCGCGCAAACGTCCTGCAGGAATGGATCGTGCCGACGCTGGCGATCGAGTCGTTCCGTGGCGGGATCAGTTATCTGGCCGCTCGTGCGCTTGCGCCAACGATCGACGACTGGCGATACGTTCAACTTCCGCGGCTGTTTTTCGCGCTCTACTATGTGCTTCATCCGGCGAGGCTCGCGTTCGTGCAGGGGCCTCGGTTGATCCGCGCTTTGCTTGGACGTCCCGCGCCCGACACTCCGGCCAACGAGGGCGCTTTCTGAGCGGGTCTCGTGATGCCGAACCCCAACCTGCGCCCGCGTCGGATAACGTAATGGGAAGGGACGCATCGGCTGAATTTTTCCGGTTGTTCGCCGATACCATATCAAGTTCCTGCGACAGCGCGTTTACCAGCGTCCGGTAGTAAGAATGGCTCGACTGCGGGGCGGTTTGGTTCCCCGGACGTAATTGACGGTCGGCTGAAACCGCTGTTACGGGTACGCACCAATCTTTTGACGCTGACCCCGCCAAGCGAAATCGACTACGTCGAGGGGGGTTGGCCAATACAGAGACTTTTCGGAATATCCGAATACCGCGAGCATGCTTGGTATGCGGCGCCTGGCCCGCAGCAGAGGTTGCCGGGTAGTGCTCACCGGCCAAGGCGGCGACGAATGGCTGGGCGGTTCCCCGGCCTACAACGCCGACCTGCTGCGCTCAGGCAGGCTGTTTGCGCTCGCTCGGCGAATACAAATCGCCGCCGCCCAGTCTCCGATTAGAATTGGCAGAAAGCTCAGCGCCTCGCGAATTCTGATATCTACCGCGATCTTGCCGCTGCTGCCGACCATCATGCAGCGCATGGCCCACATGACCGCTGGGCATACGCAGTCCTTTCCTGACTGGATCAATCCAGAATTCGCCAAGCGCATATCGCTCGAAGAACGGCTCAACCCGAAGCCCGGGACAGGAAGGTCAGGTAACCTCGCCCGCCGTGACTTTTACGAATATTTTCATGACGGCGAGTTGGCCGTGACCATGGATCGGTTCGAGCATTGGTTCTCGCGGTCAAGTCTTGAGCTGCATCATCCTTTTCTAGACCGACGGATCGTGGAGTTCGCCTGGGCCATACCGGAAGATCAGTGTCAAAGATTCGGCATGGAGCGTTTGATATTGAGAAACGCGATGCAGGGAATCCTGCCGGAAGTCGTGCGCACTAGAATTAGCAAAGGCGACTTTGCTCAGCCTTTTCTTGAATCTGTGAAATTCAACAGCCGGAAAATCGCATGGGACAATCTGGATATCGTTCGATACGGGCGGGTAAATCAATCGAAGCTCAAGGCGACTCTGAGCAGCCTCATGGCATGCTACGAGAAGGGGATCATGCAATATGGCGTGCCGGTGTGGACAGCGATCGGCACTGAGATTTGGCACCAGGTAATGTTCGGACGAAACAGCGAGTGCGGCCGAGCAAGGCCATAACCGGATCAATCGCGCGTGCGGGATCGCGATCCGTAAATTCTCTCATCGACGAGTTCCGTCGGTTTGCCCAGAACCGCGGCAGCCAGTAAAAGCCCGACCCGGGCCCTGGTTGCCGCGTCAAGCGCCCCCGCCAATGCAGAGAGTTCTAGTGTTTCGCGGTTAATCGTGCCAGCCTTCACCGTGGTGGTGGAACGACTCGCCACGCTGCAGACCGCCCGGCTTTCCTCCAACGCGGTGATTTTCTCCTCGATCGCCAGTATGTGCATCCGGATCAGATCGTCTATGACACCGGGTACTGCATTTGCGCTATTACGGCAAAACTCGTTCACCACGTGATCGACATCGATCAGTTCGGGCGTGTTCTGTGCGACACATTCGCAGTGATTCTCGATCGTCTGTCGGATGACCGGAAAGAATTCGGGTGTCGAACCGGCCAGGCGAGCGAGCGCGGCGATTATTCGTTGGAGGAGTTCGAAGTACCGGTCATTAGCCGCGACGAATGCAGCGATGTCGTGCGTCTGGAGGAAGCCTGCCACGGTTCCGTCCTCACCATATGCTCCGCTCGATGTCGGGAGGGGTTTGTATCTGACGTACTCTTCACCATTCGCGCCGAGAGTTCGCAAAAGCGGATAAGTGCGACAGATTAACGGTCGGTCCGCGTACACTTTACAGCTCGCATCGCCCAGCATGATGCACGCGCCTCCGTCACGGTTGCGAAGAACGATGCCCCCGTCGGTCAGATAACGTGTGATGAATTCGGTCGTGCTGAGCTGCACGCTTCGGGCAAGCCGAGTGATTTCCTAAGGATTGAGCGCAATATGCGCATCGTAGCAACATGACATGCATCGGTTACAACGGTAGGAAAACGGGCTTGTGCGGGTAAGACTTTCGGGAGCGCTCATCGCGGGCCTGTTAGTATCTGAATTGTACGCGAGCCCGAATACTAAAGCGAGGCCGCAACGATCGACATAAGCCGCCGGCGCGGTCAGGCTGGCCGCACGGTTGAAAAGTAATTTCAAGCTTCGTTCAAGTAACTATCCGGCCGTGAAGCAGTTACGCGGTGCGGTCGCGTGCAGTAAGCGGTTGGAGGGACCCGGGCTCGAACTCGCCAAGCAGTACTCCGCCGTCCTTTTCGATCCATGCATGGGCCAGGAACTCGCCCGACGGCTTCTTGGCGACGCCTATTCGAAGCGCGCAGGCATGATGCGCCATCTTGAGGAGTGATTCCAATGCAACGGCTTTCACCAGGCAGTTTCCGAGTCCTGGCGTATTTTCACTAACTGCCTTTACAGCCCAGGCAATGCGCTCCGCCGGTGCACTCAGCGCCGGCGCGGGCAACAGGCGTTGGCTAAGATCGACGACCTTTCGGGTTGCGTCGAGTGGCATAGGTCTATGTGCCAACCTGACCGTCCCGAGCGCCGCGCGGGCAGTGACTAATGCCAGGAGGCTACGAATCGTTAGCCAGCGGTCCGCGCTGGAAAGGTGAAGAAACTTGCGGAAGCAGCGCCGCATCAGGAATTCTCCTTCGGCTAATTCCTGATGCAACGTGTCGATCTTTTCGTGCTTAGAGTCAAACTCGCGCCGCTAGCACGCCTTGAAGTGGGACCACTTATTGTGCGCCCTTAGTGCCTGGAATTTATGAATATATATTGTGGTTACGAAAAACTCAAACGTCTTCGGCGAGTCAATGTTGGTGTGCCAAGACCGGTTGAACTGCTTCGCCGTCGGCGGCCGCCTGGCCGACGTTCATGGCGACGAGGTCACCTTGGTGTATATCCCCGGAGACAGCGACATTAACGTCATTGTCATGTCCGAGTTGAACTGTCGTTCGGTGAAGGTGCACACATCGCGCCGCCTTGTCGCAGACTATTAGTAAGACGCGGACGCCTCCGGGGATATGCGCCTTCGGAGAATGGTTTTTGAAAATCGCCAACCTGGCAAAACGCCGTGAGAGCGGTCGCCAGCTTCGATCCAGCCGGATGGATCCCCGGATTCAGGGATGCTCACGGAGAGCCGGGTTGTCTCTCGCGCAGGACGCGCTATTGGTGCCGAGCTCGGATCTTGCCGAGGAATCGATAGCGTCAAAGTATCTGTCTTTGTGGTGCTTCCAGCTGAGCGTTTCCGCAACCCCCGACCCTCGCTCCGCAAGCTCATCGCACCGCCTGGGATTCCTGTGCAATTCCCTGATCGCTGCGGCCAAGGACTCGGGGTTGCCGGGCTCAAAAAACTGTACTGCATTGTCTGCGAAATAGCGCTCGATCGTTCGCAGGCGCGCGGCGACTATCGGCAGCCCCAGCGTCGCATACTCAAGCATTTTGACCGGCAGCATGAGATGAGTTGCCGCGCTGGGCCGATTGGGAACGAGGCCCACGTCGGCTTGTGCGAGCAATGCGGGCAAATCTTCAATCGGAACGGGCGCAACAAACGAGACACGATCCTCAAGCTTCATGGCGGCGACCAAGGCCTCGGCTTCTGCCAGGTAGTCGCCGCGGCCTATGACGATCAGCCGCACCGCGCTTTCCTCGGGCCCGAGCAGCGCCAGTGCTTTGAATGCGATGTCCAGTCCAAGCCTGCGCGCTATTGTGCCGTGACACACCAGGGTCAAGCCTGGACGGCCATTCGTGAGGCGAAGCGCGCCCGGATGAAAGATTTTCAGATCCGGGGAGTTCAGGACCACCCTGATCTTCTCTGCCGGGATGCCGGCGGCTACCAGGCGGCTTCGGTGAAGATCGTGAACGGCCAGCACTCGGTCGGCGAGCCATGCGCTCATTCGCTCCTCGAGCATGAGGAGGCGCGCGCCGAGTGCTCCCCGGTTGTCGGAGAACTTGTCGCGATACAATTCTGGCATTGTATCGTGAATGTCGAGAATCACGCGGGTACCCAAAAGCTTCAACGGGGCCGCGCACAGCACGACCATGTCCGGCATCGAACAAGCGATCACCGCGTCATAGCGTTGTATGCGGCTCAGTCGAAGCGCGGTAGTCATGGCGGAGAGGAAAAATCTCGCATAGCTGCGAATGTAAGCAATGCGATTCGAGCCATGGTACCGCGGCATCTCGATCCCGATGGTTGTCACACCGTTCGCGGAGCGCAACTGTTCGTCTGCCAGGCAGATTACGTCGACATGATCACCGCGAAGCGCGAGGGCTTCGGCATGCCGCTTTACACGTCCGTCACGGACGTAGTTGGAATAGGCTATGATCAAAACGCGAGCCATGAAGTTTAAACCTCTCGGCTGAACTCGCCATAACGACGTTGTCCCGCGATCCGCTAAGACACGATCACATAAGGAACCGGTACACGAGGCGGCCGGCCAGCGCTGTCGCAAAAATAGGCATCCGGCGCCACACTTTGGCGACAATTGCAAAGCCGCCGGTCAAAGCCTCTGCGCTCACCTGCCTTGGCGCGCGCGGATAAAAGGCTGACGGAAGTGGAGTTGCGCTCGCACCGAGTTCTCTTTTGAACCGCATCAACCCCTGATTCCTGATATCAGTGCGGCCGAGATCCAGGATTCGCACGGTGCTGGAAAATTCTTCGATCGCGCTCCAAAAGAGCAAATGGTTTGCAGAGGACTCATCGTGAGCTCGGCGGGCGCCCCATTTGTAATGCATCACGTCGCCGTCGCGCAGAAAAACCGCGCTCGCGACGTCCTCTCCACTGATGCGAGCTATCCAGACCTCGAAGTTGCCTTCCGCGGCGAAAATCTCCTGGACGGATTTGAAGAAGCGCCACGGCTGTGGCGGAAGGCCCAGTCGCCTGCGGCTCTGTAGCTGCATCGTGTAAAATCTTTTAAGCAGTTCGATCGAGTTTCCATGTTCGATGCTGACCGCATGCCGAGACGCGCGCCGCACATTGCGGCGAAAATTCGACGCCAACCGCTGTTCGACTTTGCCGAGCGAAGAATCAAGGCACAGGCGCCAGTTGACGAAGCATTCCACGGTCAGCCATGGCGCGTCGCCGCTAATTCCCCGAATCTCGTACGAGCAAGGTGACCCGTCTCGAGCTATCAGCGCGTTGAGCAGCGGACCGACCGCATCAGGTTCTCGCGCGAGCGGGGCGCATGCGTCGGAGAAGGGTAGGGCTATGAAGCGCCTAGACAAAGGCGCGCGTGCGAACACGCACGCTGCAGCGATCTTTCCGTTCCTGTTGAGCGTGGCGATCCAGAGAGATACCGAATAAACGCGTGCAAGCAGCCGAAGCCATGAGTCGCGATGAAAAAGCGTGGCTTCGCCCGATGCGCTCACCAAGTCCCGCCACAAGGCCTCGTGCTCGTTGAAGGGCCGCAGCTGCAGGCTCACGACGTTGCTAGCGCTCTCGTTATCGTAGCCTGAGCGGGCTTCGGCGTGCATCCGTCATAAGATCCGTCGGAGCATTGTGGGCTTTTTCGCTCTCACGCAGACGGAAGAAGGCCAGCAATCATGGTGCCAGTACAGAAAGATCTATTCCTCAATTTTTTCAAGCCCTAATCGCCTCGCCATCGCGATCCAAGCGTTCTCTCGGTGCAAGATCTCCCTATGGTGGTGAATAAATTACCAAGCGTCCTCTACCGGCATCGTTCGGACGGTTGATTTATCCAACAGAGCCGTCGGTGCCTCACAGCTTTTGACCGTGGCATAGCGCTTGCTCGACCAACAACTGGCTATTTCACGGTTATAGCTGGCACGCCGCTGACCCAGACATTCCGATGATCGATGGGCAGCGCTGCTGCCATCTTGGCTGTGTAAATACGCCACGCTGGGTTCAGGTGGCATGAACGCTTCTGGCACTAACCGTTAATTGCAGCCGGTTCGGAGGAGGCGGACTCATGCAGATTCCAGAAAAATATCACACGAAAGATTTTCTCGAGCTCATCGGGGTATCGCCGATACCGCCATCGACCAGCCCTTTCGATCCCGGCTATGACCCCATCACCCTCGAAGGTCATCTGAGGCAAAGCAGCCATCTGATGTCGCTGCTGAAGATTTCGATGGCTTGCTGGATGATCGCGAACGAAACCGTGATCCGGCAAAAGATCGCTTACGCCAAGGCGCATAATGTGCCGACCGTGACCGGAGGGGGCCCTTTCGAGATAGCTGTCGCGCAGGGTCAATTGCTGGCCTACCTTGACCTCTGCGCCGACCTCGGCGTTACGAGGATCGAATGCGGCGAGGGCTTTACCGACATGCCGCTCCCCGCCGCACAAGTCGTCGCGATGGCCTGTCAGCGAAAACTCCAGGTCCAGTTCGAACTGGGGAAAAAGCATGGAGGTGCGTTTGACGCCGAGGTCATAGATGAACTGGTCGATCAGGGAAAGCGATGGCTTGATGCCGGCGCGGTCGAATTGATTGTGGAAGCACGGGAGTCCGCCCAGGGAGTCGGCCTGTTCAACTCGGACGGCTGTCTGAACAAATCCCTCGCCGACCGTTTCGCCCATGCATTTGGGTTCGGGGTCGTCACCTTCGAAGCGCCCAATAAGTCGAGCCAGTTTGCTTTGCTGGATCATTTTGGGAGCCCGGTCCATCTTTCGAACGTAAGGTTGGAAGAGCTGTTGCGCGTCGAAATCTACCGGCGAGGACTCCACTCCGACGCTTTCAACAAGAGCAATCTGCGGCCCCGCACCGAAGCACAGAAGGCGGCCTAGATGAGCAACACCGTTGTTATCGATTGTTTTCCGGAAAGTGTCGCAGCGTATCGTAATGGCTATGCCGTAGTTGCTATCGATGTGATTCGCGCCACCACCACGGCCGTCACCGCCGTGGCCGCAGGACGCCGATGCTTTCCGGTGCCCACCATGGACGCCGCCTTGCGCCTCGCCGGCGGGCTCGACAATCCCTTGCTCGCCGGCGAACAGCGCGGCATCATGCCGCCGGGGTTTCATCTGAACAATAGCCCTTCGCGTTTGCTGGCGAGGGCTGATATCGAGCGGCCGCTGGTGCTGCTGTCTTCCTCCGGGACCCGCTTGTGTCACGAGGCCGGACGCTGCGAGGCCGCCTTTCTTGCGTGCTTGAGAAACTATCTTTCCACGGCGGCTTACCTGGCGACGCGTTTTTCGGCAATCGCCGTCATTGGGGCGGGCAACTACAGCGAATTCCGGGAAGAAGATCAGATGTGCTGCGCCTGGCTGGCCGAGAACTTGATGGATCTCGGCTATCAGGCGGCGGACCGCAATACGTTGGACATCGTCAACCGCTGGAAGAACCAGCCGGTGGATACATGGACGGCCAACAAGAGCGCCAAATATCTGAGAGACAGCGGCCAGCTCGAAGACCTTGAGTTCATCCTTCAACATGTCGCCGATCTGAACGCGCCCTGCGCGCTCAAAAACAATGAAGTGGTGATTGAAGGCTTCCGGGCTTCCGCGGTTCCGGCAGCGGCCGGGAGAGACATCCACGATGCTTGAAGATACGTCGACCCCGGTCGTCATCCTGGTTTGTCATCATCACGTTGGAATCGGCATTACCCGAACGTTGGGACGTGCGGGAGTGAAGGTATACGGCATTGACGCCGACCGGGCTTCGCCGACTTTCTCTTCGCGCTACTGTTGCGGGAAATTCATCTGGGATCTGCACAAGACGCCGGCAGAAGATTCGTTGAACTTCCTTGACGAAGTCGGCCGAACGATCGGCCGTCGCGCGCTACTCATTCCGACGAGCGACATCGGCGCGATGTTCGTGGCCGAGCATGCCGGCCGGCTCGCCGACAAGTATATATTCCCGGCCTGCGATCCGGCCCTGGTGCGTTCGCTATGCAACAAGCGGCAGATGTACCATCTCGCGAAGAAGTCGAATGTGGACACGCCCGAGACCGCGTTTCCACGATCCCGCGACGACGTGGTCGAATATTTGAAGACCGCGCGTTTCCCCATTCTGCTGAAGCCAATCTATAACCTGGTCCCCGGGGTCAAGCCCTGGCGGATGATGATCGTCAACTCCGAGAGCGAGCTGTTGGAGCGGTACGCCGTGGTCGAAAATCCGGCCGCCCCGAATGTAATGCTCCAGGAGTACATTCCCGGCGCCGACGAGATGACCTGGACGTTCAACGGCTACTTCGATCGGAACAGCGAATGCCGCGTGATC
>Ga0335078_10003384_pt1 | contig 23780 bp, 19 predicted proteins | sample Lox_Sample_32_FD_206711 | JGI IMG/M metagenome (GOLD analysis project Ga0335078, IMG submission 206711) | Soil microbial communities from Loxahatchee National Wildlife Refuge, Florida, United States - Lox_Sample_3.2 | ecosystem: Environmental > Terrestrial > Soil > Wetlands | place: USA... | reverse complement strand
ACCGGTAATCCAGGAGCGGAACCGCTAACGCGACTCGCCTGCGGGCCCACAGACGTCAGCTCGGGCTGTCCCCGTAGTGATCCCGGCCGGATAGCAGCCGGGACCAGCCGCCCGCCCGGTGCGCGGCCACGTCCATCCAGCCGAACACGTCCAGCGTGTGCTGGACCGCGGCGCGCACCGGGGCCAGGGCCGAGGCCGGCATCAGCCGGGCGTACCAGCGGGCCGGCCGGCCCGAGCCCGCCGCCACCGCCCGCCGGACCACGCCGACGTCCTCCCGCAGGGTGGCCGAGTCCCCGGGCTCCGTGGCGTACCGGGCCCGCTCTGCGGCCCGGGCGATCCGGGTCAGCGCCCCGGCCTGGTCCGGCGTGAGCCGCAGCTCGGCGGCTATCCGGCTGGCCAGCGCCCGCGGTGACTCACTGGGCGACCAGGAGATCTTGTGATCAGTCAGGTCGTCGAGCAGTTCCTGCCAGGCGGTCAGGGCCCGCTTCCGGTCGTCCGTGGCGCCGAGCCAGCGCCGCCGCCGGGTCAGTGACCGGACCGACCGGGGGGTGATCAGCACCAGCCCGGCCACCACGGCCACCAGCGGCGCGACAGGCACCGAGGTGCCGGTCCTGGCCCGGCCGGTGGATCCCTGGGCGCCGAGATGCTGCAGCTTGCTCAGGGCGCCGGGCTGGTGGGCGGTTGATCCCGACGCAGCCGGGCTGGGCGTGGTGGTCGGCTGTGCCTGTGCCGCACCCGGGCCGAGTACGGTCGGCGGGATCGAGTACGCGGGCTGGACGGCGGTGGCCTGGCCGTCGGCGCCGGACGGAGTGGGCTCGAAGCGCAGCCACCCCGCGCCCTGGAAGTAGAGCTCCGGCCAGGCGTGCGCGTCGCTGGTCTTGACCTCCCACCGGCCGTGACCCACCGGGGTGCCCGCCGTGTACCCGACGGCGACGCGGGACGGGATGCCGAGCAGCCGGGCCAGTACGGCCATGGCGAACGCGAACTGCTGGCAGTAGCCCTTGCGGCTCTTGGTCAGGAAGTGGATCAACGCCTTGGCGGTGGACGACTGCTGCGGCACGTTCAGCGAGGGCACGTTCAGTGAGTAGGTGAACTTGCCGCTTTCCGCGAACCAGTGCTGCAGCCGCACGGCCTTGCCGTAGCTCGTGGCCTGCCCGCTGGTGATCTGCTCGGCCAGCTTGGTCAGCGGCTGGAACGCGGCCGGGTAGTTGAGGTAGCTGTCCGCGATGCTGGCCGGGACCGTCCCGGAGTCCTGCAGCTGCCGCTCGGTCGGCGCCACCTCCCGGCTGCTCACCGAGTAGCTGAGGCCGCCCAGAGCCTGGGCGGAGAACATGGTCAGCGTGTGCGGGTCGGCCCGCCAGTCCCCGGACACGCTGACGGTGCGGGCCGGGTAGGGCAGCGGCAGGAAGCTGGCCGTGCGCGGCCCGGTGGTCAGCCCCTTGGCCAGGGCGATGTGGGTGGTCTGGCTGGTGACCTGCACCTGCTTGCCCAGCCCGGGCGCGGTGGGCAGATTGCCGTCATGCACGGCCACACCCGAGGTGCCGGCCAGGTTCCAGGTCTGGGTGGTGAGGTTGCTCAGCACGTAGACCTGGAGATACTGCGGGTCCGGGTCGGTGGTCCGGTAGCTGAGCACCGGCACCGGATTTCTCCGCTGCAGGTCCGCGTTCATCTGCACCAGCGGGTTGGGCAGCGAGACCAGCCCGCCACCACCGCCCCCGCCGCCGGAGAACAGCTTGTGGTCGCGCAGCCCGGGCACCAGGAGCGGCACGAACAACGCGATCACCACGGCGGCCAGGCCGATCCGTCGGCCAGCCGCGGCGAGCTCCTTGGTGTTGGGCCCGGAGCGCGCCGCGGCCGCCGGCTCCTGGCCGCGATGCCACACGGTGACCAGGCGGCCCCACAGCCGGAGCCGCTCCCGTCCGTCCACCGCCAGCAGGGCCAGGTAGGCCGCCATGCCCAGGCAGAACACGGTCATCGCGCCGAAGATGCTCTGGTGCAGATCGGTGGTCAGCGGCAGGCAGAACAAGATCAGCAGTGGCAGCCCGGCGATGGCAGGCCGGCGCAGCCGCACCGCGATCAGGTCGGTGGCCACCGCGACCACGCCGATCCCGACCACGACGAGGATCAGGATCGAGTGCCGGGCAGGCGCGGGCGGCGCGAACCGGTTGGTCTCGGCCAGCCCCCGGGTGGCCAGCTGCCACAGGTGATTCAGGGAGGCGCGGGTGGGAATGAGCCCGGCCAGCGACAAGCCCGAGGCGAACAGCACATTGAGGTACAGCAGCACCGTGGCCAGCCCGGCCAGAGCGCAGATCGGGGCGGGCAGCGCCCGCAGCCGGGTGAGGCTACCAGCCAGCGCCACCAAGGCAACTGCGCCAGCACCTTCCCAGAACCAGAGCCAGCCGGATACCAGCGGGTAGAGCGAGAGCGAGGCGGCGATCGTGGCCACCGCCGCTGCCACCGTGAGCCGCTGGCTCATCGTGCCGCCTCCGCGCGCGGCCGATCCGGCGGAAACCCGGGTGAAGGGTGCAGCACCTGCTGCTGGCTCAGCCGCTGCCACGCCTCGGTGATGGCGGTGCCCGCGCTGACCGTGGCCACCCGCCAGCCGCCCGCGCGCAGGATGCTGGCCGGGCCGTCCGCTTCGGCCACCGTGCTGGCCTGCTGGGCCGTCCAGGTGGACACCGCGAGCAGCAGCGCCATGGCCGGCCCGGCATCGCGACGCGCGGCGACCAGCCGCCGCGCCTCGTCCGCCGACAGCCGCCCGGCGACCACGAGGAACAGCCCGCCGGTGCCGCCGGGCACCCGGTCCAGCCCGCAGGTCAGCTCGCTGGTGCGGGACTGGCCGGCCACGGCCAGGGAATCCAGCAGTGAGTCCTCGAACGTGCCCGGCTCGGTGGCCGGCCCGTCCACGGTGATGAGCTGGCCATCGATCCCCGCCCGGGCCAGGTGCACGCCGATCGAGGCCATGGCGCTCGCCGCGTACTCGAACGAGGAGCCGGCGCCGGCCCCGCTGTGTGCCCGGGCGCGGTTGTCCAGCAGCAGCACCACCCGGTTCCGCCAGTGTTGTTCCTCCCGCCGGACCATGAGCTCACCGTGCCGGGCCGTGGACCGCCAGTGCACCCGGCGCAGCTCGTCGCCGTTCCGGTAGGGCCGGGGGATGACGTCATCCTCCCCGGCCGCGTCCGCGGTCCGGGCCCGGCCGCCGCCCGCGCCGCGCCAGCTGCCGGCCAGCTGGGTCGTGGGCAGCGGCACGACCTGGGGGGTGACCACCAGCATGCTGCGCGAGGCGAACGAGCGGGTCAGCTCGACCAGCCCGAAACTGTCCGCCACCCGGATGTGCAGCGGCCCGATCGTGTACTTGCCCCGGGTGCCGGATTGCACCGGGTAGGTCAGCTCGCGCCAGCCGCCCTGCTCGATCCGCTCCAGAACGAAGCGCGGCCGGGTGCCCAGCGGGTAGGACAGGCTGTCCTCGGCCAGCAGCAGCCCGGTCGGCAGCCGGGATACGTTCTCCAGACGCAGCGTGACCGCCGCATTCTGGCCGGCCGGCACCCGCGGGGGGGTGATCCGGCGGGTACACCGGATGCGGTACCGGGCCCGGCTGGTGGCGAGCACGGCCAGCAGGGGCAATGCCACCAGAACCACCCCGATGCTGAGCAGGGCTCGTTCGCCCAGGCCCAGCCCGAACACGCCCGCGGCGATGCCCGCCGCGAGAAAGGACTTGCCGCGTGTGGTGAATCCGGCGAACAGCGCCCGCATCCCGGCCCTTCCTCAGCCTGTTTCCCTAACTTACGTCAGGACGCGGTCAGCGGTTCTACCGCAGCCGGGGCAGCGGCGTCTGCTCCACGATCGCGGCCACCACCCGATCGGGCAGCTGCCGCTCGACCATCGCCTCGGCGGTGGGCAGCAGCCGGTGCGCGAGCACTGGCCCGGCCAGCGCCTGAACGTCATCCGGGATCACAAAGTCGCGCCCGTCCAGTGCCGCCCGGGCCCGGCTGGCGCGCAGCAGGTGCAGCGTGGCCCGTGGGGAGGCGCCGAGTCGCAGCTCCGGGGCTGACCTGGTCGCACTGACCAGCCTGATGACGTACCGCTTGAGCGCGTCCGCCATGTGCACCCGGCGCACCGCGGCGATGAGGTCCTGCACGTCGGTGGCGCTGGCCACCGCGGCCAGCGAGTCCAGCGGGGAGGCCGAGCCGTGCAGGTCGAGCATGGCCAGCTCGGCGTCGGCGCTCGGGTACCCCATGGAGATCCGGGCGGTGAACCGGTCCCGCTGGGCCTCGGGGAGCGGGTAGGTGCCCTCCATCTCTACCGGGTTCTGCGTGGCGATGACCATGAACGGCGCTTCCAGCGGATAGGTGGTGCCATCCACCGTCACCTGCCGCTCTTCCATGCATTCCAGCAGCGCCGACTGGGTCTTCGGGGATGCCCGGTTGATCTCGTCGCCGACCACGATGTTGGCGAACACCGGCCCGGGCTTGAACTCGAACTCCCGGCGCTCCTGGTTGTAGGCGCTGACCCCGGTGATGTCGCTGGGCAGCAGGTCCGGGGTGAACTGCACCCGCTGCACCGAGCAGTGGGTGGACTTGCCGAGCGCCTTGGCCAGCATGGTCTTGCCCACACCCGGGACATCCTCGATCAGCACGTGGCCCTCGGCCAGCAGCACGGTGAGGGCCAGCTGCACGGCCTCCGGCTTGCCCTCGATGACCGACCCGATGGCGGTGCCGATGCGGTGGGCTATCTGTACCAGGTCGTCGAGCGTGCGCTCGGCGCCGGCACCCATGTCCAGGACCACCCTGATCCTCCTCGGTCCAACTGGTCAGCGCGGCCGTGCGTTCTGACAGTACGTCCTGGCCGGGCCGGTGCGCGAAACAACCCTGGGGTCAGGCGGTACGCGGGCTGGGCGGCGCCTGGCCGGGGGCCGGGCCAGCTCGTAGTCCCCACTTCCCCCCATCCCCGCTGAACTGGGAATTCGTTCTGGATTTGGCGCACGGTGGGGACATGAGCCGTTGACGGTGGGGGAATGTGGAGTACAGTGGGGGCCGGTGGGGCTGCTACCCAAGGCCGGGGAGGTGAGGGCCCGTGTTCCTGGGCACTCACACGCCGCGCCTCGACGACAAGGGGCGGCTCATCTTGCCGGCCAAGTACCGCGAGGAACTCGCTGGAGGGCTAGTGATCACTAAGGGGCAGGACCGCTGCCTGTACGTGTTCCCGGCGGAGCAGTTCGCCCGGATCACGGAGGGCATGCGGGATGCGCCGGTCACGCCCAAGGGACTGCGGGACTACAGCCGGGTGCTCTTCGCCAGCGCATCGGACGAGGTGCCCGACAAGCAGGGCCGGATCACCATCCCGCCCGCACTTCGCGAGTACGCGGGGCTGACCCGCGACTGCGCCGTCATCGGCGCCAACACGCGCCTTGAGATCTGGGACTCCGCCGCCTGGGATGCGTATCTGGCGGAGCAGGAGGACGCCTTCTCCGCGGCGTCAGAGGAGGTACTGCCAGGGGTGCTGTGAGCGGTGCCGGGTTCACCCGGTGCCGCGTTCTCGGCGAGGTCTCCACCCGCGCCTGGGGATCACATTGGCTGGCGTCACTTCCCCGGCGCCAGGCGGTGTCCGGGCCCGCGCATCGCGCGGATGGAGACCTGGCCGAGAACCACAGACCTGGCCGAGAACCACACAGGCCCAAGACGCAGCAGGCAGGCCAGGGAGAGAGGGTCCGATGGGCGGAGCGGCAGCCGGGCATCTGCCGGTCATGGTCAGAGAGGTACTCGACCTGTTCGCGCCCGTCCTGCAGCCGACCGGCGCGATCCTGGTGGACGCCACCCTGGGCCGCGCCGGGCACGCCCGAGCCCTGCTCGACGCGCACCCCGGGCTGGTGCTGATCGGGGTGGACACCGACCGGCAGGCGATCGAGGAGTCACGCCGGCTGCTCGCCCCGTACGCCAACCGGGTCACTCTGCTGCACGCCGTCTACGACGAGATCCCTGACCTGCTGGCCGGCCGCGGTGACCTGCGGGTGCAGGGCGTCCTGTTCGACCTCGGGGTGTCTTCCCCGCAGCTCGACGACCCCGGCCGGGGATTCGCCTACTCCTACGACGCCCCGCTGGACATGCGGATGGATCAGAGCAAGCCGCTGACCGCGGCCGACGTGCTCAACACCTACCCGGCCGGGCAGCTGGCCCGGATACTGCGGGACTACGGCGAGGAGCGATTCGCCCGGCGAATCGCGGACGCGGTGGTCCGGGAGCGGGCCCGCGCTCCACTTTCCTCCACCGGGCAGCTGGCCGAGCTCATCCGGGCGTCCATTCCGGCCCCGGCCCGGCGCACCGGCGGCCACCCGGCCAAGCGGACCTTCCAGGCGCTGCGCATCGAAGTCAACGGGGAACTGGCCGCGCTGCAGGCGGCGCTGCCCGCTGCGCTGGGCAGCCTGGCGGTCGGCGGGCGGATCGTGGCGCTCGCCTACCACTCACTGGAGGACCGGGCGGTCAAGGCCGCGCTGGCCCAGGCGGCGGCGGACCGCACGCCACCCGGGCTGCCCGTGCCGCTGGAGTCGGCCCGGCCCGCCTTCCGGCTGCTCACCCGCGGGGCGCTGCGGCCATCAGCGGACGAAGTGGCCGCGAATCCGCGAGCGGCGTCGGCCCGGCTGCGGGCCGCCGAGCGGATCAGGGCCGCGGCATGACGACGGCCGGGCCGCCGGGGATCGGCGGCACGACCACCAGGACCAGGCCGCCGGGGATCGGCGGCACGACCACCAGGACCAGGCCGCCGGGGATCAGCGGCACGACGAGCAGGCCCAGCCCGCCGCAGATCAGCCCGGCGGGCAGGGGCGCGGGGGGAGCGCAGCGGTGAGCGTACGCACTGACGTGGGGACCGGAGTACGGGTACGCCCGCGGGGCGGGCCGTCGCGATCGGGGGCGCCCCCGATCCGGACGGCCCGTCCCCGGCCGGGCGGGAGGCCGCCGGGAGGGCCCGGGCTGGGCCGGCCGGGGGCCGGTACCGGCCCGTCCCCGCTCGCCCCGGCGCAACGCGAGCCGTGGGTGGCCGCGCCGTCCGCGGCCATTTCCCGCACTCCGTTCATCCTGTTCGTGACCGCGCTGCTGGGCGGCGGGCTGGTCTGCCTGCTCGTCATCAACACGATCCTGGCCACCGGCGCCTACCAGATCAGCTCGCTGCAGCAGACCCAGACCACCCAGTCGCAGCAGCTGCAGGTGCTCCGGCAGCAGGTCGCCGCGGACTCGGCGCCATCGGTGATCGCCCGCCGCGCGCGTGAACTGGGCATGGTGGCACCTCCGCTGACCAATTTCATCAACCTCAGGACCGGCCGGATCGCCAGCCAGCCGACCACCCTGCCCGGCGTCCCCGCCGTGCCCGGGTACACCCCGTGAACACCGGGTACACCCCGTGAACAATGGCCAGGGAGGCCGAAGCGATGGACCAGGCGGCTCCCGGCCGCGGGCGGGTGGCCGGCCCGCGGCCGGGGCCGGGTCACGCCGGCCGCCGTCGGCCCGGACTCGGGAGAGCGGCTCCAGCGCCCGCGGCGGTGAGGCCCGGCGGGGACGTGCCCAGCACCCCGGGCCCGCCCCCCGGCCAGGGACAGGCCCCCGGCCAGGGACAGGCCAGCGGCCAGGGGCAGGCCAGCGGGATGCCGCGGCGCGTCCGGAGGCGGGCGGCCGGGGCCGGGCCGAACCGCGCCGCGGTCCCGGCGGGCGGGACCAGGCCAGCGGGCGCCCCAGCGGGCGGCTGCGCAGCCCGGCCCCACCAGCCCCGGCCGGGGTACGTCACCAACCCCGGAGCCGCCAGCCCCAGCCCCGCCGTCAGCCGCGGCGCCGCCAGCCGCCGCGCCGCCATCCGCCGGGGCGGCCGCTGGCCCGCGGCAACCCGGGCCGCCGGCTGCGCATCACCATGTTCTGTATTGCCTTCGTGCTGTCCCTGGTCGCGGGCCGGCTGGTCCAGGTGCAGGCCATGCAGGGCCACCGATATCAGGCCACCGCGGATCACTTCCGGCTGAACACGATCACCCAGCCGGCGGTCCGCGGCTCGATCAGCACCGCCGACGGCACCACGCTGGCCATGACCGTGCAGGACGACCTGATCTACGCCGACCCGCCCATGATCTTCGCGGCCAAGAAGTCGCTGGCCTCGGTGGCTGACGCGCTGGCCGCCCCGCTCGGGATGACCAGCGGCGAGATCCTGGCCAAGCTGGAGAACCCCACGTCTGCTCAGTACGTGGTGCTCAAGCAGCACGTACCGGCGACCACCGGGGGCCAGATCAGCGCGCTCAACCTGCCCGGCGTGGCGGCCAAGCCGTCCTACACCCGGGCCTACCCGAACGCCGACCTGGCCGCCAACCTCGTCGGCTTCACCAACACCGGCAGCTCGGGTGACCTGAGCGGCCAGGCGGGCGTCGAGCAGTCCGACAACCGGCTGCTGGCCGGGCAGGACGGCCGGCAGGAAGTCCAGGACGGGACCAACGGCCAGCCCATCCCGGTCGCCGGGCAGGACAGCCGGCCGATGGTGCCGGGCCGTAACGTGCGGCTGACGATCCTGGCCAGCCTGCAGTGGGCGGCGCAGCAGGCCTGCGCGCAGCAGGTGAAGAAGAGCGACGCGAGCAACTGCACCGTGGTCGTCATGCAGCCAGACACCGGGAAGATCCTGGCCATGGCCCAGTCCCCGTCGTTCGACCCGGCCCACCCGGTGCTGGCGCACACGGCGGACCTGCCGGTCAGCGACGTGTTCGATCCGGGCAGTACGGCCAAGGTGATCACGGCCGCCGCCGCGATGGAGCACGGCGGCCAGACGGCGATGAGCGCTTACACCGTGCCGGACCAGATAATGATCCACGGCTTCAGCTTCCACGACGCCGAGTACCACCCGACCGAGCGATGGACGATCGCCGGCATCATCGCCCACTCCAGCAACGTGGGCATGGTCCAGGTGGCCCAGCACGTCACCCCGCAGACGCAGTACCAGTACTTCCGTAAGTTCGGCATCGGCTCACCCAGCGTTCTCGGGCTGCCCGCGCAGAGCAACGGGATTCTCTATCCGCCGTCGCAGTGGTGGGGAAGCGAGCGCTACACGCTGTCGTTCGGCCAGGGCGTCGCGGTCACCGCGGTGCAGATGGCCAGCGTGTACGCGACGATCGCGAACAGCGGGGTCCGGGTGACGCCGTCCATCGTGGCCGGCCAGACCAACGGCAGCGGCCAGTACGTGCCCGCGCCGCGGCCCGCCCGCCACCGGGTCATCCGGGCCAGCACGGCCCATCAGCTGATGGGCATCCTGCAGCAGGTGCCCTGGGTCGACGCGCAGGTGGGCGAGCCCTGGGCAGAGATCCCCGGGTACTCGATCGCGGCCAAGACCGGTACCGCGCAGATCGCCGACCCCAAGCGGGGCGGCTGCCTGTGCCTGTACGGGTCGAGCCTCATCGGCATCGCGCCGGCGGGCAGCCCGAAGCTGGTGGTGGCGGTCAATGTGCAGAACCCGCGCAAGGGCGGCTACTTCGGCATTCAGGTCGCGGGCCCGGTCTTTTACAAGGTGATGAAGTTCGCCTTGGACACGCTTAAGATCCCGCCGGATCATGGCAAGCGTCCCGACGTGCGGCTCACCGCGCCGTGATCAGAGGTAACCTCGGCGCGTGCCTGCGGCTCTCCTTCCTCGCGACGTCCCGCCGCGTCCGCTCTCCGAACTCGCCATGCTCCTGGGGGTGAGCACCGGCCGGGCGGGCCCGGACCCGTTCGGCGGCCCGGGCGGGCCGGTCAGGGTGTCGGGGGTGGCCCACGACTCGCGCCGGGTCCGCTCCGGGGACCTGTACGCCGCGCTGCCCGGCAGCCACCATCACGGGGCGCGGTTCTGTGACGACGCGGCGGCCGCGGGTGCGGTGGCGGTGCTCACCGACCCGGATGGGAAGAGCCTGGCCGCGCACTGCGGGCTGCCGGTGTTCGTGGTGGCCGAACCGCGGGCCCGGCTCGGCGAGGTGGCGTCCTGGGTGTACGGCAACCCCTCCAGCCGGCTGACGCTCATCGGGGTGACCGGCACCAGCGGCAAGACGACCACCACCTACCTGCTGGAGTCCGGCCTGCGGCTGGCCGGGCAGCTGACCGGGCTGGCCGGCGGGGTGGAGACGCGGGTGGCCGGGGAGGTCGCGGCCAGCGAGCTGACCACCCCGGAGGCCACCGACCTGCAGGCGCTGCTGGCCGCGATGGTGCAGCGCGGGGTGACCGCCGCGGCGATGGAGGTGTCCAGCCACGCCCTCGCCCTGGGCCGGGTCGCGGGCACCTCCTTCGACGTGGCCGTGTTCACCAACCTGTCCCAGGACCACCTGGACTTCCACGCCGGGATGGACGACTACTTCGCCGCCAAGGCCAGCCTGTTCACGCCCGGCTTCGCCCGGGTCGGGGTGGTGAACATCGACGACCCGTGGGGCCGCAAGCTGGCCGCCGCGCGGGAAATCCCGATCACCACGTTCTCCGCGGCCGGGGACTCCTCGGCCGACTGGCGGGCCGAGGACGCAGCGTCCGGCGCGGACGGCAGCACGTTCCGGGTCATCGGCCCGGGTGAGGTGTCGGCCGACGCCTCGGTCGCGCTGCCCGGCCCGTTCAACGTTTCCAACGCGCTCGGGGCGATCGTTGCGCTGGTCGAGGCCGGAGTCAGCTTGTCCGCCGCGGTGGCCGGGGTGGCCGCGTGCCCCGGGGTGCCCGGCCGCCTGGAGCGGGTCGACGCCGGCCAGGACTTCACCGTCCTGGTGGACTACTCGCACAAGCCGGGCGCGGTCGAGGCCGTGCTGCGCGCGCTGCGCCCGGTCACTCAGGGACGGCTGGCCATCGTGCTCGGCTGCGGCGGTGACCGGGACCGGGCCAAGCGCCCGCTGATGGGCGCGGCCGCCGTGTCCCTGGCCGACCTGGCCATCCTGACCAGCGACAACCCGAGGTCGGAGGACCCGCTGGCGATCCTGGCCGAGATGCTGCAGGGAGTGCTGGGCGTGCCGCCTTCGCAGCGTGGCCGGCTGATCATCGAGCCGGACCGGGCCGCGGCGATCGGCCTGGCCGTCGCGACGGCCGGCAAGGGGGACGTGGTGCTGGTGGCGGGCAAGGGGCACGAGCGCGGCCAGTACGTGGCCGGATCGGTGATCCCGTTCGATGACCGCGAGGTCGCCGCCGACGCGCTCGGCGGGGCCGGCCCGCGCGGGCGTAACCCGCGAAACCCGCGCGCGAGCTGGGAGGAGGGTCAGTGATCCCGCTCTCGCTCGGCGCCATCGCCGGGCTCACCGGGGGCACGCTGGACCAGGTGGCCGGGCCGGCCGCGCTGGTGACCGGCCCGGTGATCATCGATTCCCGGGCCGCCGCGCCGGGCGCGCTGTTCGCCGCGCTGCCGGGCACCCGCGCCGACGGGCACGACTTCGCCGCGCGGGCGGTGGCGGCGGGTGCGGTCGCGGCGCTGGCCAGTCGGCCGTGCGGCGCGCCCGCGGTCCTCGTGCCCGACGTCACCGTGGCCCTCGCCCGGCTGGCCCGGGCCGTGGTGGACGCCCGGCCGGGCCTGCAGATCGCCGGGATCACCGGGTCCGCGGGCAAGACCACCACCAAGGACCTGGCCGCGCAGCTGATCGAGGGGCTCGGCCCGACGGTGGCGCCGCGGGCGTCGTACAACAACGAGATCGGCCACCCGCTGACCGTGCTGCGGGTCACCCCGGACACGAAGTACCTGGTGCTGGAGCTGTCCGCGCGGGGGCCCGGGCACATCGCCCGGCTGTGCCAGATCGCCCCGCCCCGCCTCGGCGTGGTCCTGTGCGTGGGGCACGCGCACGAGGGCGAGTTCGGCGGCATCGACGAGGTGGCCCGGGCCAAGGGCGAACTGCCCGCCGCGCTGCCCGCCGACGGCGTGGCCCTGCTCAACGCCGACGACCCCCGGGTGGCCGCGATGGCCGACCGGACCGCGGCCCGGGTGGTCACGTTCGGCCGCGGGGCCAGCGCCGACATCCGCGCCGACGTCCGCGCCGACGGCGTCCGGCTCGATGACCGCGGGCGGCCGGGCTTCCGGCTGGCCACCAGTTCCGGCGCAGCTTTCGTTAAGCTGCGGCTTCTTGGCGAACATAACGTTTATAACGCCCTCGCGGCCGCGGCACTGGCCGGCGAGCTCGGCATGCCGGTGACGGAGATCGCCGACCGGCTGTCCGGCGCCGAGGCGCGCAGCCGGTGGCGGATGGAGGTCACCGAGCGGCCCGACGGCGTGACCGTGCTGAACGACGCGTATAACGCCAATCCGGAGGCGGTGGCGGCGGCGCTGGACACGGTGGCGGTCATGGCCCGCGGCCGCCGCGCGTTCGCGGTGCTCGGGCCCATGAGTGAGCTGGGCCAGCAGTCCCGGGCGTGGCACGAGGAGGCTGGCGCGCGGGCCGCGCGGTCCGGGCTGGCCGGGCTGGTCGTGGTGGGTGAGGCGGCCGCGCCGATTCTCACCGGGGCCAAAGCCGAGCCCGGGTGGGCCGGAGAGCTGATCCACGCGGCCGATGCCGACGCGGCCCTGGACGCGCTCCGGAACCTCCTGGGCCCGGGAGACGTCGTCCTGGTGAAGGCATCCCGCTCCGCCGGGCTGGAACGGGTCGCCCTCGCGCTGACTGGGGAGGACGCCCAGTGAGAACCATCCTGCTCGCGGCCGGGCTGTCACTGCTGCTGGCGCTGTTCGGCACGCCGCTGGCCATCCGGATCTTCTCCCGGCGCGGCTACGGCCAGCTGATCAGGGAAGAAGGGCCGGCCGGGCACGCGACCAAGCGCGGCACCCCCACCATGGGCGGCACCGTCATCGTGATCGCCGCGGTCATCGGCTACTTCGTCGGCAACGTGTTCACCGGCCAGGAGCCCTCGGTGTCCGGGATACTGGTCATGCTGCTGATGGTCGGGCTGGGCGTGGTCGGATTCATCGACGACTTCATCAAGATCTACAAGCAGCGCAGCCTGGGCCTGCGCAGCAGCGCCAAGCTGGCTGGCCAGGCGGTGGTGGGCGCCATCTTCGCGGTGCTCGTGGTCCAGCAGCACTTCGCCGACGGCTACGACATCACGCCGGCCGACGCGCACCTGTCGTTCCTGCGCGACTTCGGTCCGTCGATCGGCGTGACCGCGTTCATGCTGTGGATCGTCTTCCTCATCGCGGGCACGTCCAACGCGGTGAACCTGACCGACGGCCTGGACGGGCTGGCCACCGGCTGCGCGTGCCTGGTGCTGGCCGCGTACGTGCTGATCGGCAACTGGCAGCTGCGCAACGACTGCACCAACTTCCTCGCCCCGCACTGCTACGACGTGCGTGACCCGCTCGACCTGGCGGTGGTGGCTGCGTCGGTGCTCGGCGCCTGCTTCGGGTTCTTGTGGTGGAACGCGCCGCCCGCCCGGATCTTCATGGGCGACACCGGGTCGCTGGCCCTGGGCGGCGTGCTGGCCGGGCTGGCCGTGTGCACCAAGACCCAGCTGCTGCTGGCCATCCTCGGCGGCCTGTTCGTGGTCATCGCGCTGTCGGTGATTATCCAGGTGGGCTCGTTCAAGATGACCGGGCGGCGGGTGTTCCGGATGGCACCCCTGCAGCACCACTTCGAGCTGGCCGGCTGGGCGGAAACCACGATCGTGATCAGATTCTGGCTGATATCGGCCATGTTCGTGGCGCTTGGCCTCGGCATCTTCTATGTGGAGTGGATGCCGAAGTAGGGCCGCGGCCAGCAGGCTCTCCCGCGACACGCGGCGGATGTCCGCGAACTGACGGCGGGTGGGGCCGAGACTGGGATCATGGACCATCTTGTGCCCGCCGCACCGCCCCGGGGCCCGGCCGCCTGGGGCAGCCAGGTGCGCGAGCGGATGGCCGCCCGGTTCGCCTTCCTGGACCGGCCGCTCACATCCTTTTATCTGGTGCTCGGCATCACTACGCTGCTGCTCGCGCTCGGCCTGGTCATGGTGCTGTCCACGTCGTCCGCGGCCGGGCTGATGGCGGGCAGCTCACCGTGGACCGGCCTGCAGCACCAGCTGCTCGGGGTGCTGATCGGGCTGCCGTTCATGTGGATCGCGGCCAAGTCCTCGCCGGCCCGGTTCCGGGCCGCGGCCTACCCGCTGATGTTCCTCGCCGTGCTCGGCCTGGTGCTGGTCCCGTTCATCGGGGTCACGGTGGGCGGTGGGGCGCGGTGGCTGCAGGTCGGCCCGCTGCAGGTGCAGCCGTCGGAGCTGGCCAAGTTCGCGTTCGTGCTCTGGGGTGCGGACCTGCTGGCCCGCAAGGAGAAGCTCGGCCAGCTGGAGGACTGGCGGCAGCTGCTCATCCCCCTGCTCCCCGGGATGGGCGTGCTGAGCCTGCTGGTGATGATGGGTGACGACCTGGGCACCACGTTCATGCTGCTGATCATCTTCCTCGCGCTGCTGTGGATCATCGGCACGCCGGGCCGCCTGATGCTGGCCATGCTGGGCATGATGGGCCTGATCCTGCTGATGCTGGTGGTGGTCGCGCCGTACCGGCTCAAGCGGCTGACCGGCTACCTGGGGCCGCCGGGCAGCCCGGTCGGCCCCAACCAGCAGAGCATCCAGGGCAAGTGGGCGCTGGGCTCGGGCGGCTGGTTCGGCGTGGGGCTGGGCGCCAGCCGGGAGAAGTGGGGCTGGGTACCCAACTCGACCACCGATTTCATCTTCGCCATCCTCGGCGAGGAACTGGGCCTGATCGGCACGCTGTGCGTGACCTTCCTGTACGGCGGGCTGGCCTACGCCGGGCTGCGCATCGCCCGCCGGGTGCAGGACACGTTCATGCGGCTGGCCGCGGGCGCGGCCACCGCCTGGATCGTCGCCCAGGCCCTGGTCAACATCGGCGCGGTGCTCGGCCTGCTGCCGATCACCGGCGTTCCGCTGCCGCTCGTCTCGGCCGGCCTGTCGTCACTGCTGGTGACGATGGTGGCCCTCGGCATGCTGATGTCCTTCGCCAAGCGAGAACCCGGCGCCAGCCAGGCCCTTGCCGAGGCTGGCCCCGGCCCGGCGTTCCGCGCCCTAAGCTGGCTTGGCCTGGCCGGCCGGCGTGAAGTGCCAGCCGAGCCCGGGCGCCGTCGGTGAGAGAGGAAGTGCCGGGCGATGGGCGTCGTACTCGCGGGCGGAGGATCCGCCGGGCATATCGAGCCGGCGCTGGCCGTCGCGGATGCGCTGCGCCGGGCCGATCCGCAGATGAGCATCGTCTGCCTCGGCACCGAGCGCGGGCTGGAATCCAGGCTGGTCCCGCTGCGGGGTTATGAGCTCGCGCTGATCCCGCCGGTGCCGATGCCCCGGCGGGTCACCTCCGAGCTGCTGGGCGTGCCCGGGCGGCTCGGCTCGTCCGTGCACGCCGCCATGGACGTGCTGGACCGGACGGGCGCCGAAGTACTCGTCGGGTTCGGCGGCTACGTGGCCACCCCGGGATACCTGGCCGCGCGGCGCCGCCAGGTGCCGATCGTGGTGCACGAGGCCAATGCCCGGCCCGGGCTGGCCAACCGGGTCGGCGCCCGGTTCACCCGGTACGTGTTCACCGGGCAGCCCGGGACCAAGCTGCCGCACGCGAGTTACGTCGGGATCCCGCTGCGGCGGGAAATCGCCACGCTGGACCGGCTGGCACTGGCCGACAAGGCGCGTGCGCACTTCGGGCTGCGGCCTGACCTGCCGGTGCTGCTGGTCACCGGTGGCTCGCAGGGTGCCCGGTCGCTGAACTACGCGGTGCTGGATGCGGCCGAACCGATCCGCGCGGCGGGCATCCAGGTGCTGCACATCCTCGGCCCGCGCAGCGACATCGACCCCGCGCTGCCGCCGGGCGGCCCGCCTTACATCACGCTGCCGTACGTGGACCGGATGGACCTGGCCTACGCCGCGGCCGACTTCGCGATCTGCCGCAGCGGCGCGATGACCTGCGCCGAGCTGACCGCGGTCGGGCTGCCCGCGTGTTATGTGCCGCTGCCGCACGGCAACGGCGAGCAGCGGCTCAACGCGGCGCCGATCGAGGCGGCGGGCGGTGGGCTGATCATCGGCGACGCCGAGCTGACCCCGCAGTGGATCCGCTCGGACCTGCTGCCGGTCCTGGTCGACGCGAAGCTGGTGGCGGCTATGTCGCAGGCAGCTGCGTCCATGGGTCACCGGGACACCGACTCCCGGCTGGCCGCCACGGTCATCGGGATCATGCAGGAGGCCCAGGCCCGCCGTGGCGGGCACCGCCGCACGGGCGCTGGGCGGCCCGGCCGGCGCGCGCCCTACCCGCAGCAGCCACGGCCGTATCCGGACAGGCAGGGCGCATACCCGGCCGAGCCGGGCCCGTACCCGCCGGAGCCGGGGCCCTATCCGGGGCCGCCGGGGCCCTATCAAGGCGAGCCGGGGCCCTACCCGGCCGAGCCGGGCCCGTACCCGCCGGAGCCGGGGCCGTATCCGGGGCCGCCGGGGCCCTATCAAGGCGAGCCGGGGCCCTACCCGGCCGAGCCGGGGCCGTATCCGGGGGAGCCGGGGCCGTATCCGGAGCCGCCGGAGCCCTATCAAGGCGAGCCGGGGCCGTATCCGGGGGAGCCAGAGTCTCACCCGGGCGAGGCAGGGTCCTACCCGGGCGAGGCAGGACCGTACCCAGCCGCGCCCGGACCGTACCGGGCCGAGCCGGATGAGGGCTGGGCCGGGGACGGCCGCGGCAGCGGCCACGGCAGGCGGCGGGCGTGACCGCGCGTCAGGTGAGGACGACGTCATGGGCCTGGTAACCCCGACCGAGCCGGTTCCGCTGGACCGGCTCGGCCGGGTGCACTTCACCGGGATTGGCGGGGCCGGCATGTCCGGCATCGCCCGCCTCATGCTGGCCCGGGGGGTCACCGTGTCCGGCAGCGATGCGGCTGACTCGGCCTTGCTGGCCGAGCTGGCCGGGCTCGGCGCCCAGGTGAGTGTGGGTCACGCCGCGGCCAATGTGGCCGGGGCCGACACCCTGGTGGTATCTACCGCGATCCGGCCGGACAATCCCGAGCTGGTCGCGGCCCAGCAGCAGGGGCTGCGGGTCATCCACCGCGCGGCCGCGCTGGCCTCGCTGATGCTCGGCCGGCGCGGCGTCGCGGTCGCGGGCACGCACGGCAAGACGACGACCACCTCCATGCTCACCACCGCGCTCCGGGAGTGCGGCACCGACCCGTCCTACGTGATCGGCGGCATCCTGGCCCAGACCGGCCGGGGCGCCGACGAGGGCAGCGGCGAGCTGTTCGTGGCCGAGGCGGACGAGAGCGACGGCTCGTTTCTCATGCTGTCCCCCGAGGCGGCGATCGTGACCTGCGTCGAAGCCGATCACCTGGACAACTATCCGTCGCTGGCGGCGATCGAGGACGCGTTCGCCGCGTTCAGCCAGCGGATCACCCCGGGCGGGCTCCTGGTCGCCTGCGCCGACGACCCGGGTGCCCGGGCGCTGGCCGCGGCCGCCCGGGCCCAATCGCCTGGGGCCCAGCCGCTGCGGGTGCGGACCTACGGCACGGCCGCCGACGCCGACTACCGGCTGACCGCGATCGTGCCCCGCGGCATGACCGTGAGCTTCGAGGTGGGCGTGGGGCCAGCCAGCCTGCCCGGCCCCGCGACGCCCCCCGCGGGTACGCCGGTGCGGCTCAGCGTGCCCGGCCGGCACAACGCGCTGAACGCCGCCGCGGCGCTGGCCGCGTGCGCCGAGCTGGGGTTGCCGATCAGCCAGGTGGCCCGGGGCCTGGCCGCCTACCAGGGCGCGCGGCGCCGCCTGGAACCCAAGGGCGAGGCGGACGGGGTGCGGGTGCTGGACAGCTACGCGCACCACCCCACCGAGCTGGCCGCCGACCTCATCGCGGCCCGGGACATCGCCGAGGGCGGCCGGGTCATCGCGGTCTTCCAGCCGCACCTGTACAGCCGCACCCGGATCTTCGCCAGCGAGCTGGGCGCCGCGCTCGGCCTGGCCGACGAGGTGCTGGTGCTCGACGTGTATGCCGCCCGGGAAGATCCCGAACCCGGGGTGACCGGGGACCTGGTCGCGGCCGCCGTGCCGGGCGCGCGGGCCCGGTTTGTCCGGGACGGGGGGACGGTGCCCGCCGCGGTGGCGGCCAGCGCCAAACCCGGGGACCTGGTGCTGACCATGGGCGCGGGTGATGTAACGGCGCTGGGTGAGCCGGTGCTGGCCGCGCTGCGGGCCCGCGGGGGGCCGGCTGGATGACAAGGCAGGCAGCGGACGCCGCCGGGCCCGGCCAGCAGCCGGACCTTTCCGCCGCAGACCCGGACGCGGCCGGCGAAGCCCCGGTCATACCGGCCACCCGCAGGGGGCCGTCCAGGTGGCGGGCCACGTTCTTCGCGCTGGCCGCGGTCGCGATCGTGGCCGGGATGGCCTGGGCGCTGCTGGGCTCACGCTTCCTCGTGGTGCGGCACGTCGCGGTGACCGGTACCCACCTGGTGTCGCCGGCGCAGGTGCGCAGCATGGCGGCCATCCCGCTGGGGATGCCGCTGGCCCGGGTGAACGGCGCGGTCGTGGCCCGGCGGGTAGAGCAGATCCGGCAGGTCGAGTCCGCCCGGGTGACCCGGGCCTGGCCGGACGGGGTGACGATCGCCGTCACCGAGCGCAGGCCGGCTCTGGCCGTGCCGACCAGCCTGGGGTACCAGCTCATCGATCCCGACGGCGTCGCGGTCGAGCTTGTGCGGCGGCTGCCGCGGGGCATGCCGCGGCTGATCCTGCCCGCCGGATCGCCGCTGGCGGCGCTGCGGGGCAGCCCGGCGCTGTCCGCCGCGGCGCAGGTGCTGCGGCAGCTGCCGCCGTGGGTGGCGCGGCGCGTGGTCGCGGTGCAGGCACCGGGCGCGAGCGAGGTGACGCTCCGGCTGACCCGCCATGTCACCGTCGTGTGGGGCGGCCCCGACCGGCCCGCGATCAAGGCCAGAGTGCTCGGCGTGCTGATGCACACGCACGCCCACACGTATGACGTGAGCGCCCCGGGAACGGCGGTGACCAGCGGGTGACGGGCAGCAGCCAGCCGGCCGCCGCCGCGACACGCTGGGCCGGCTCTGCGCGTGGCTAGTTGACCCTGGTCCCGCGCAACCCTACTGTCCGTATCAATCGGCAGGATGACATAACTGTAAATCTCAACTTGAGAGTTAGGGTTGAACTCGCTGAAAATCACGGAGCGCGCCGGCCGAAGCAATTGGGGGAACAATTCGGGCGGGCAGCTGAAACACCAGATTCCAGGTGTGGTTTCCAGCGAAGGCGCCCGCAAAGGGCACTCGCTCCGGCGGTAATAGAACTAGCCAGGAGCAGACAGAGCAGACGAGCGGAAAGGGCCCTCCTCGTGGCAGCACCGCAGAACTATTTGGCGGTCATCAAGGTCGTCGGTATCGGTGGGGGCGGCGTCAATGCCGTGAACCGGATGATCGAGGAGGGACTCAAAGGCGTTGAGTTCATCGCGATCAACACAGACGCCCAGGCCCTCCTGATGAGCGACGCCGACGTCAAGCTGGACGTCGGCCGGGAACTCACCCGCGGGCTGGGCGCCGGGGCCAATCCCGAAGTCGGGGCCAAGGCCGCGGAAGACCACCGGGAGGAGATCGAGGAGGTCCTCAAGGGGGCCGACATGGTCTTCGTCACCGCTGGTGAGGGCGGTGGCACCGGCACCGGCGGGGCGCCGATCGTGGCCAGCGTGGCCCGTTCCCTGGGCGCGCTGACCATTGGCGTGGTCACCCGGCCGTTCGGTTTCGAGGGCAAGCGCCGCGCGTCCCAGGCCGAACTGGGCATCGAGCGCCTGCGCAATGAGGTCGACACGCTGATCGTCATCCCGAACGACCGGCTGCTGTCGATCTCTGATCGGCACGTCAGCGTGCTCGACGCGTTCAAGGCCGCTGACCAGGTGCTGCTATCTGGTGTCCAGGGAATTACCGACCTGATCACCACGCCCGGGCTGATCAACCTGGACTTCGCCGACGTGAAATCGGTGATGTCCGGCGCGGGCTCGGCGCTGATGGGAATCGGCTCGTCCCGCGGTGATGACCGCAGCGTCGCCGCGGCCGAGATGGCCATCTCCAGTCCGTTGCTGGAGGCCAGTATCGACGGCGCCCACGGCGTGCTGCTGTCCATCCAGGGCGGCTCCGACCTGGGCCTGTTCGAGATCAATGAAGCCGCGCAGCTGGTCTCCAATTCCGCCGCGCCGGAAGCCAACATCATCTTCGGCGCGGTCATCGACGACGCGCTCGGCGACGAGGTCCGGGTCACGGTGATCGCGGCCGGGTTCGACGACGGGGGCAGCCGGCGGCCCAGGTCATCGCGGGCCACCGCCAGCTTCGCCGCGGACACCTCCTCGCCCGTCCCGTCACCGGCCAGCACGTACCAGGCGCCGGCCGGGTCGCCGTCCCCGGCGCGGGCCGATACCTGGGCCATTCCGGTGTCGGAGAGCACCGCCGGCGCTGTCGCTGAGACCGCGGCCGAGCCAGCGCCGGAGCCGCCCGCCGTCACGGAATCCACCGGCCTCACCGAGGCGGCCGACTCAGCCGTCAGCAACGGCGCCGAGGCCGTGCCGTCCCCCCGCTCGGCGCAGAGCGAGCCGGTGGCGGCGCGGCCGCGGCCCGATGCCGCCGCGGCCGCGCGGGTGTTCGACGCAGCTACCACGCGCCGGCGTTCGGTGGTATTCGAAGAGGACGACGAGCTCGACGTCCCTGACTTCCTCAAATAGTGACCGGCCCGGCTCCCGAGTTCGGCCACGACCGGGCGGCTGAGATCGCGGCGTCCCTGGCCAGGGTCCGGGCCCGGATCACCGCGGCGTGCCGCGCGGCCGGGCGGGGCCCGGATGAGGTCACCCTGGTGGCGATCACCAAGACCTTCCCGGCCAGCGACGTCCGGCTGCTGGCCCGCCTCGGTGTGCGTGACATCGGGGAGAACCGGGATCAGGAAGCCGCTCCCAAGGCCGCCGCGGTGGCCGATCTGCGCGACGAGCTCACCTGGCACTTCGTGGGTCAGCTGCAGACCAACAAGGCGGCCAGCGTGACCCGGTACGCGGACGTGGTCCACTCGGTGGACCGCCCCCGGCTGGCTGCCGCGCTGGGCGCCGGGGCCCGCAAGTCCGGCCGGACGCTGCGCTGCCTGGTCCAGGTGAGCCTGGACGACGATCCGGCCCGGGGCGGCGCCGTCACCGACCAGGTTCCGCTCGTCGCAGACGCGGTGGCCAGCGAAGACGGTCTCGAGCTGGCGGGCGTGATGGCCGTGGCGCCGCTGGCCGCCGAGTCGGTGCCCGGCGGGCCGCTGGCCGCCTTCGAGCGGCTGGCCGAGGTGGCCTCGGCGGTGCGGGGCACCCATCCCGGCGCGGTGATGATTTCCGCCGGAATGAGCGCGGACCTGGAAGATGCCATTACCGCGGGCGCGACACACGTGCGGGTTGGTACGGCGTTGCTCGGCGGCCGGCCGGGCTTCGTCAGGTAATGTCCGACGAGCGGGCTGCGCGACAGTGATGACGGAGGGCTGACCGATGGCCGGCACGATGCACAAAATGGCGGTCTACCTTGGCCTCGTCGAGGACGATCCGCGATATGACGATGGCTACGACTCGTACGAGGAGTACGACGACTACGGCGAGCCTGCCGAGCAGCCAGACGCAGAGCCTGAGTACACCGCGCCGTCCCGTAACGGGCGTGGTGACTTCGCGGACGCCCCCCTGCCTTCCTCCCGCACCACCGCCACTGCCACCGCCACCGCCACCGACCTCGCGCGTATCACGACCTTGCACCCGCGCACATACAATGAAGCCCGTACCATCGGAGAGCATTTCCGCGAGGGCACTCCGGTGATCATGAACCTGACCGAGATGGTCGACAGCGATGCCAAGCGGCTCGTCGACTTCGCCGCAGGACTGATCTTCGGGCTGCACGGGAGCATCGACCGGGTGACCAACAGGGTGTTCCTGCTGTGCCCGGCCAACGTCGAGGTGACGGCGGAGGACCGGGCCCGGATCGCGGAACGTGGCTTCTTCAACCAGAGTTAGACAGTTCAGCCAGCAGTGACACGCTCGGTGGCGAGCAGACAGCAACGGCACCCGCGGTGGTCATCCCGGCGTTGGTGAAGGCAGGGCAGGGATGTGGGGATTGTAAAGATCGTTCTGTTCTACGCGCTCACGATCTATCTCGTGCTCCTGCTCGGGCGGCTGGTCATCAGCTGGATTCAGGCCTTCTCCCGGTCCTGGAGCCCCACCGGCATCGTGCTGATCCTGGCCGAGGTCGTCTACACCGCGACCGACCCGCCACTGAGATTGCTAAGGCGGTTCATTCCCACCCTGCGTCTCGGTACTGTGGCCTTGGACCTGAGCTTCATGGTGCTCTTCTTCGTGGTCATTTTCGCGATGCAGGCCGTGCAGCTGCTCCCATCGGGGTAGCGTCCGACAGGAACACTGTTCAAGCGTGCCGAGGAGACGAGATGCCGCTGACGCCCGCGGATGTACGGAACAAGCAGTTCAGTACCACCAGGCTGCGGCCCGGCTACGACGAGGAAGAGGTCGACGCCTTCCTTGATGAGGTCGAGGTTGAGCTGGACCGGCTGATCCAGGAGAACGAGGAGCTCCGGGCCAAGCTGGCCGAGAGCCTCCGGGGCGGCAAGGTTCCGATGTCCGCGCTCAGCTCGCCGCTCGCCGAGCCCGCGCCGGAGATGATGGCGCCCGAGCCGCCGCGGGCGCCCGAGCCGGAGCGGATGCCAGAGCCGCCACGGATGATGCCGCCGGTCGAGGACAACATGGACACGGCCGCCCGGGTCCTGGCGCTGGCCCAGCAGACCGCCGACCAGGCCATCGCCGACGCCCGCCGGGAGGCCGACGAGACGCTCGGCCGCGCCCGCCGGGAAGCTGACGACATTCTCGGCAAGGCGCGCCGCCAGGCCGAGCAGATCACCAGCGACGCGCGGGCCCGCGCGGAGAGCCTGGAGCGGGACGCCCAGGAACGGCACCGCCAGGCCATGGGCTCCCTGGTCCAGCAGCGCGAGGAGCTGGAGCGCCGGGTCGACGACCTGCGGGCCTTTGAGCGGGAGTACCGCAGCAGGCTCAAGGCGTACCTGGAAGGCCAGATGCGCGACCTGGAAGCCGGCGCGACCGACAGTGGCGCGTTCCCGGCCATGGGTGGGCCGGACCCGTCCGTGCCCGGCATGTCCCGGATGGAGTCCAGGAATGGCCAGCCGTCCATCGCTGGTGCCTACGCTGGCGCACCCGAGCCGGTGTCGCATGGCGGCGGGTTCCACCCATCGGACAGCTCACCGCACGACCACCGTTAGTTCCGTCCGCCAGTTAGTTCGGCAGGTACCGCGGCCCAGCAGCATTTCCTTCTCGGTTGGCAGCATGACCCGCACGGCCTACGGGGAGGGCATGTGATCAGACTCAGTGCTCTCCTGGTTGTCCTGGCTATCGGCGTGCTGGTGGCAGGCGTAGCCGCCAGCAGCCTGCTGTTGGTCTACCTGTCCATCGCGGTCTGCGCGGTAGCGGCGCTGCTGCTGGTGGCCGGTGTTCTGTGGCACTGGGCGGAGATCTTCGGTGGCGGCCAGGCCCTGCTGGCCGGCCCGGCGGCGTCCGGGGCGGCGCAGGCCCCGGCCGCCACCCCGGTGGCGGCCAACGCTGTCTCGGCGGGGGCTGTCTCGGCGGGGGCTGTCTCGGCCGGCACCGGGCCGGCCAGTGCCATTCCGGCTGGCGCGGCTCCGGCCGGCACGGTTCCGGATGACACGGTTCCGGATGACACGGTTCCGGATGACACGGTTCCGGATGACACCGGGGCGGCGGCGGGTACCCCGGGCAGCCGTTCCGGAACGGGTTGGCCGACCACCGAGCCGGAGCGCGCCGGCGCGGCGCATGG